>Ga0316204_10000216_pt1 | contig 234779 bp, 192 predicted proteins | sample 6monrhotite_MG_2_FD_205661 | JGI IMG/M metagenome (GOLD analysis project Ga0316204, IMG submission 205661) | Microbial mat bacterial communities from mineral coupon in-situ incubated in ocean water Damariscotta River, Maine, United States -... | ecosystem: Environmental > Aquatic > Marine >...
CGTCCCCTTTGGAAAAAACAAAGAAATAACACAATACTCCTATCGCCATTTAGCCTTTTCGGTAAATATCAGATTAAGTCCAAACTATTCCACCTAAATGTTGGAATTATTTTTCTACTCTATTATAACGGTCACTCCAGAATTGTCGTCAGCTTGCCAAGCTACAATGATGAGCAACTACAGAATTCTAGTCATATACAAACTGTGAATTGACTCTTGATAATCCGCAAATGGAGGGCACTCTATAAAGCCATGTCTTTTGTAAAGCCTGTGTGCAGGAAAGTATGCTTCCGCAGTTCCAGTTTCAAGACTAAGGCGCTTTATATTTTTCACCCTCGCCTGTTGTATAATATGATTAACTAATTGGTTACCAATTCCTTTTCCTCGAGCTTTCTCCAAGGTATGCATCGACTTAATCTCCGCATGCTCCGTGTCCAACATTTTGATCGCACCACAGGCTAGTATTTCTTCAGCTTGCCAAACACTCCAAAATGAAATTTCAGGTGCTTTGAGCGCGTCAAGATCTAATGCGAATATGGCTTCTTCAGGTGAATGCAACGCGGCATTTTTAAGATGAATTTCTAGAAGATTTTTTATCGGTTCACCAGACAGGTCATCTAATCGGATCTCAATTTTATCGCTCATATCTATCACTCTCTTAAAAATATGAAAGAATAGTTAGTCATATTTTGCTATTGCAATGCGAGTATAATTTATCTGATTTTTATTTAGAATTAAAGATGACAGTTTTTTGTCCAACTGTTGAAATAAGTGCCCATCATTGATGACCACCGAACGGCCTTGTTGTTTAGACAGCTCAATATTTTCAACAATATCTTCCAACAAACAGCTAGCATCACTATAGTCACAAAGAGTGTGATCCAAAATATGGATATCTGCATCACGCCGAATTAGATCTTTGAGCAGTTGATAATTACTCTGACTAACATACAAGTTATCGACCTTTTGTAGTTGCGTTATGATGGAAACCGATAAGTCATCAATTTGGCCTCGTCCAAAGTCTATCAAAGCAAGTTGTTCACTGTGAGTGGCTTGATCATGCGAATCATTATTGGGTTGAACCGTTTGAAACAACTGGTAGTCTAAATTTAGGCTTTTCTTGTTAGATTGCGATAAATTTTTGCTGGTACTCCAGCCAAGCTCGCGCTCAAAAAAACGCTCCCAAAAGTCTCGACGCTCAGACATTTCTGGAAATTTTTCCGCGACTTTCGCTCGGTCATTATTCACACGGGTTAAAAAATCGCCAATATTATCCGGAATTAACCACTCGAGTTTTTCACGTAGCATTCGAGCAAACACTGGGCCGCTGCCTCCGGTTGAAATGGCGATAGTTAGTGGGGTTCGATCAACAATACTAGGTACAATAAAGCGACATAAGCCGGGTTGGTCGACCACATTAACCAAGATGCCTGCGGATTCAGCATCATGGTGTACTTGCTTGTTAATTTCTATACGATCGGTAGCGGCTATTACTAACAGCATTCCCTGCAACAGCTCAAGGTCATATTCAGAGTGGATTAGATTAATTAAACCTTCTGACTGTTGCTGGAAGAAATCTGAATGGAAAGCTGGCGCCACAGCTGTGACATTTGCACCTGCGCTTAATAACTGTCGAGCCTTACGAATAGCAACATTTCCGCCACCAACCACTAAGCAGTTGCGTTCCTTTATATTTAAGCTGATTGGAAGATAATCCATCTTATTACCTAATTAATTAATGGCGGTTCGTATAGTTTAGTTTCTAGTTTATTAGAAAAGCGAGCAAGACTGAAATGAAGATTAGTTAGTGAGGTATATTAAAAGGTTTTATTGGTTTATGCACGGACCTGCTCTGTCAACCTCTTGTCTTCTCGATGATGGTTCCAGTTCGGGAAATAATGTTGAAATTTATCACATCGAATTCACTAATCCTAAACCCTTTTTAACTTGTCGTTGCAATCTAACCAAAATCTAGCTACTTTATATTTATTATAATGCACTAGGATCAAATATAAATGAAAGCGCTAATTTTCTTAACTTTACTCTCTTTTTCAAACTTTTCCTTACACGCCGCTGAATCAATCAGTGGGCATTGGGTCGGTTACTTTTCATACGTCGGTTCAAATAGAGCTGAATCATACTCAGTTGTTTTTAAACAAAGTGGAAATTCTTTAAGCGGCACCATCCTTGAAATAAATAAAGCAGGCGGCAGCAAAGCAGTCGCTTTAACTTCCAACCTTACTGGCTTTGTCTCTGGTAATTCAGTTTTGTTTACCAAACAATATGACGGTTCAGGTGGACAGACACACCAAGTCACTTACGAACTAACATTACTTTCTTCTTCAAAATTAGTCGGTATTTGGAAAATTAATGGAAGAAAAGGTGGCAACACGGGCCTAGCACCAATATCTACAACCAGCCTTAGAAACGCGCTTGAAACGAACGATTAATCACTCACTTAATTTATAATTCTAGCTGCAGTCCTTCCCTTTCTACGGAAAGAGAATTAGTAATTATACCCAATCAGTTCCCCCCCCCTGATTTTACAGACAGAATTAATAATTTTCTCGAATCAGTAATCCCCCTCTCTCTTAGGGCAGGGCGGGGAGAGGGAAATCTCTAGTCTAGATTTTGTCCAATCTACTCTAAGGTAAAAATAGTTTTAACGAAGTTTGACCGTTTCATAGACAACAACCGTTGACCATCTGCTGATACATCCGAGAGCCATTTTTCATCACTATCATAGAGGAAGTATTCCAGAGGTTTTTGTTTCTCAAAATCAATTTTAAGTAACTGTTTCAATTTTTGGCTCTTTAGCTCCAAAATTAACCCCCGCTCAGTGACATGCAAGTGCTCAATTTCCCCTTCTTCTACTTGCCAGAATATGGATTCCTCACCGTTGTAGGAACGCTTCAAGATTCTGGACTTTAGATTTAGATAGAGATTGTCCTTCCGATCCAAAGCAATACAAGATGTAACTTCCTCTGACAACTGAGTAATTGCAAAACTATCAAGGTCAAACTTAGCTGGCAGAGGGCCCGGTAGGTTCACTAATAGGGCATTCTCATTGTTGTACCACCCTCTAAGATACAAAGTCGACTCATCCAGCTTAACACTCTTTAGAATATTCCCTTCGTTTACTCCGACAATGTAAAGAGTCTTTTCTAAAGCGATAGCGAGGTTATTGCCGTCGGGCGACCAAGCCATTCCGAAAAACTCGTCGCTCTCAGAATTCTCGAATAACAAACGTTCAATACCATTTTCATAAATGAACACCTGCTGATTTCCAGCACGTAAGCTAACGAAGGCAAATCGTTTAGAATCAGGTGAAAACAACGGTTGCATATCAATGGAATTAGAATCAACAACTCGATTATTGGTATTCATGTTGTCAATGTTTGAAGATAGAATATCAAAATCAATACCGAACAATGTAAACGTAATCTCGTTACCGTCAGGACTATAGCTAGCATTGGCGATATTCAAATAATTAGTAAATTTAAGATCATCAACTTCTCCAGACAGATTGATTACTTTAAGCTTGCTTCGATTACTAACTAATAAATTTTGATCATTCGGGTGCCAGTTGAGCCCAAAAATATTGCCCGTTAGAACAGCGAGCTTATTAATCACCTTAGTCTCTAAATCATAAAGCGATATAGGGTATTGATTTGGTTTCCCATTATTGACTATGGCTAATACCTTGCCATCATTGGATAGTGCTACATCAAACATTCCATCTATATGCTTTGGCCCTAATAAAAATGTTTGCAAGTTACTTTCAATACTATGACGCATCAAGTTTACGCGTTGATTTTTATCTCTGCTCAAGTAAATCACATCGCCATTTTTTTCCCACTGCACCTGACTTAGAATATATTCATCATTTAACGACAACAATGTTTGGGTTGAGGATGGCTCTAGTTGATAACGGTTAAAAGGAAGTAAACCGACTCGGTCCCCCATAGAATGACGCTCAACAAAACCAATAGCTTGCTGATCATAGGTCCAATTAATTGAAATATATTTAGCGGGTGCCTCGGTTAACCTGGAGACTTGGCTATTTCTTAAGTTTTTAACCCATATATGATAATTCTCACCAGTTTCCCGAGCAATATAAGCAAGGTACTGACCGTCGGGAGAAAAACGTGAATTTAACTCGTCCTTACCGGTCGAAACTACTGGTGTTAATTTAGAATATTGCTTTATCTCCGAGCCAGCTGTCATTTCTTTAAATAAGAGAGCAGCCAGCAAAACGACTGTAATTACGACGACTGACAGGAGCGCAACAGAACGAAGTTTGTTCTTTCCTTCACCATGGCTAAATAAGCTGTCATGAGGAATCGTTTCAATGAGAGCTTCGAGGCTATATCCTCGCTTAGGATGAGTAATTATGATCTTGGGATTTTTAGCACCTTCACCAAATGCTTTGCGAAGCACTGCGATACTTCGCTGAATTGAGCTTGGGTTATAAATAGCATCTGGCCACACTGCTGAAAACAGTGTTTCACCACTGATTACTTTATTCGGATACTTGGCTAAGTAGCTCAAAGTATCCATCACCTTAGGCTCTACTGAGGTCGTTTTATCTCCTTCTTTAATTTGACACCGGTCAGTATCAATTATGAAATTACCTAGCTTAAACTGATTCAATAATGTTTCCAAAGTATTGTTATTTTCTCTTTTAAAATCAAGGCTTAAGCTTTTCTTAAGAAAAACATCAGCCTTTCGCCATTGTCTGTTAAACAGCATATTAACTAATAATAGCGACGATTCGAATATTCAACGAATACTAACAATCTAAATCCATAATGACAAAGAGGAATCTATGCGACTACTTATAGCAATTGTGACTTTACTACTCCCTGTTTGTGAAGCCTCAGTATCAACCCCACTAATATTTGCTGAAAAATATTCACTACATTCTAAAGCTCATGATTCAGACAGAGACTATTTTGTTCACTTGCCGGAAAGCTACCATTCCAATAAGGATAGAAAATACCCCGTTATTTATGTTTTACATGGCCAGACAGATACCATAGGAGCAGTCGCTTCGACTCAAGCCATAGACAACGACATTCCGGAAATGATTATTGTGGGTGTGCAAAGCCAGGGAAAAGAACTAAGACCCGTGATCCTCTCCGATGGAACAACCAATCAACAAGGTGAATCCTTTAAAAGCTTCTTTTTAGATGAGCTTATTCCTCACATCGAGCAGCAATACCGAATAGCAGATTTCAGCATATTAACAGGGCATTCTAATTCCGGTCGATTTGTACTCAATACCCTCTTAGATGATCCAAGCCAGTTTAGTGTCTACTTCGCTTCTAGCCCTTCCATTGAAGACAACTTGATCAATGACCGAGTCAAGCAACAAAAGACCAATCTAGCCTCTTCCAATACTCGGCTTGTTCTCACCCTAGCTAACGAAGGTGATCACATGGAAAAACCTTATAGTGAGTTAGTCAGTCTTTTTAGTGCCCCAAAAATTGGTGGTCTTCGTTTTTATCATAAACACTATCCAGAACAAAACCATGGAAGCAACTACATCGTTTCGCAATTATTCGCTCTTAGAAATGTATTTGAAGGTTGGCGCCCTAGTTGGGATATTAAGATGAAGGGAGTTAGCGCAGTTCAACAACACAATAAAGAACTTAGAGAGCGGTTCGGCTTTGATATTGAAATACCACCTCTTGAGTGGCTGCAAATGAGCTTTGTTTTTAGCCGATGGCAATCTGCCGAAGGAGACAAAAAAGCGGAAGAAGTGGTCGAATATGCACTAAAGAATTATCCGAATATTGCTGACGAGTTCTTTGATATCGTCGAACAACTCGATTTAAACGGCCTCAAGCAACCGAGTAAGAATTTTCGCCAGTTGCTTTGCCGCAAGCTCAAAGACCATAAAGAGTGCAATGGACTAACTATCAGTCAGCCTCGTCCCGAAGTTAAAGCACTACCTATCAGTACTCAAGAGCAACAACGGATCGCAGGTCGTTATCGTTATGATACAGATATGTTGTTTACTATTTTTTCAGAGAATAACCGAGTCTTTATGCGATATCTTGATGAAGATAGAATGGAGGTATTTCGAATCGGGGAAAACCAGTATGTTAGAAAGGAATATCATCGTAAATTTCGATTCGAAAAGCTAAAAGGCGACGATTCTACTAGTTTAGTTTTTGGCATTAACGGTGAAACAGAGCAAGTAAGAAAGCGAATGTCTGATGGTGAAAAACTACCATTTGAATTCATTATCAGCGGCGAATTTTCAAAAGCGGAGTCTTTATACACTAAGTTAATTCAAGAAGTGCCAACTTACAAAAACCACGCCGAGTACGTACTCTTGGGCTATGCAGACAAGCTAAACTCAAATAATAAATCCAAGCTCGCAATAGAACTTTATGAAATGTGTAGCCGACTATTTGCTACTAGTCTGAGCCTGATAAGACTAGCGGAGCACTATGAACGAATTCATCAAGTAAAAAAGGCCATTGCTAGCTTACAAAAAGCGCGAGAAATTGAACCTAAGAACTTGGCCGTATTACAAGCCTTGGAGAAACTAGGTGTTAAACCATAGGCTGGTATTCGAGTAGCTATTATTGACTGCAGAATTGGCTCCTGAAAAACAATCGAAATGACCATATTCACTATTTTAAGTTAGGAGTTTTTTCTATAGTATTAAGCCTTTCTGCCAAGTCTAATGGAGTTAGAGCAAGTGCAACAAGAAACTATTATCGGAATATCCGTAGCCCTATTCATTATTCTAATTATTAGTGTTAAAGCATGGATTGCCAAACTGGCAAGATTCAAGATGGATGAAAGCGCTATAATAAATAGCTTTATAGAACAAGAGTTAGCGAATTCTTCACTGACTACGAAAGGTATTTCCATTTCAACTAGACTTAGCGAAACTAGAGTCAAGGAAGTGTGTGATATGAGTGAGAAAATAAGTTTGAGCTCAGAAGATGAGGACTATTGGCAGTTACTTAGTAAAGATATCAATGAGAATCATAAATGAATCAATACACAGTTAAATATTACACCTCCGGAGGATATAAAACATCGGGTTCCTTGGAGACAGATCTAACTATAAAAAAAGATCCCAACAACCAACTGTGTCTCTACAATGAAGATACTTTAATTGGAGATATAGAAAAAATCGAGGCGTTGTTTCTGGAGCAATTAGGTTATCAAGAAAGCATCACAGTATTTGATGTTGAGTTGATGAGCGAGTAACAATTGCATTATTTTTGCTGGCGCATTACTTTCAAAGCCTCCCGAATTTACACTCGAGATGTAAGCGACTCAGCAATTCGATAAAAGTGCATTGCATTCTCATACAACACAGCCTTAAGCGCTTGGTCATCGAGAGCGTCCACAACCAGTTTAAGATCGTCATCCGAGTAAGCTTTTGGAGCGCGTGTAGAGGGCAAATCTGTACCAAACATTAACGCCGTTGGATTAATGCTGTGTAGTCGCTTAATTACTTTAGCGACATCAAAGTCAACTCGACTAAATCCGGTCGCTTTGACTTTAACGCCTTTTTCAACCAAGCCACATAAGGTTTTAAATCCAGCCGCAGAAAGGCCCAGATGGTCAATACTCACAGAAGGCAAATTGACTAATATGCGGGTTAACTCATCTAAATGCGAAGAGTCCACATACAACTCGATATGCCAGCCAGCTGTTTCATAAATTCTACTAGCCAATGAAACTAAATGTTTAATATCCTCTGAACCACCTCTCTTCAAGTTAAACCTGACTGCTTTGATGCCTTGTGAATTCAGCTGAATAATTTCATCATTGGTAATGGAGTTCGGAACTTGAGTCACACCAACAAACTGCGAACCAAGGTGTTTTAGTGCATTAACTAAATAACTTTGATCAAACTTCTGGAATGAGCCTGAGACAATCGCTCCACCTTTTAACTGATAATGACTTGTTTTTTTGAGGTAGTCTTGATGAGTAAAAGATTTTGGCAGATAACCATTGTTTTCGAATAATGGAAATTTCGAATCGATGATGTGAAAGTGACTATCAAATATAGGATAGTCGAAGGATGATAGTGTTGAATGATCTGTTGAGTTTTCTTTGAGTCTCATCGCTATGCTCTTACTCACTTAACTAGCCTGTTAAATGTAAACAATTAAGTGAGTAAGATTGTAACCTAATTTTCGAAAATTTTAGAATGAATAACTAGCGCCAAAATTTAAAGTCGATATTTCTAAATCACCCATATCCACATACTGGTAACCAGCATTGATTCCCCAGCCAGAATCCCACTGATATTGCCAACCGGCTTCTAGGAATGCACCAAAACCATCTTCTGATTCTAGTTTTTGGTTGTCACGCTGAAACTCGTAATCATAAAACTGTCCACCAACTTTGGCATAAAGCGAATTTCTAGCAGTTAGTTCTAATTTACCTTTCATAGCAACCACTAGGCTTCCATAGGTTAACTCGTCAGCTTGAAGGTTAAAGATAGGATCGTTATCTGAACGACACTCCCACTCATCATCTTCAACTTCTTCACAGCGCCAATCATCTGCATCTGTTCCTGCGATTAAACCGGCTTCGAAAGAGAAGTTTTTATTGATATTAAAATTATAATAACCATATAAGTGAGCGACACCATCTCCATCGGCCGAAGAACCTTTATATTCAGCACCACCAGCTGCTGCAGATAATCCAAAAGTATGTTGCTTCGAGCTTTCAGTCGATGATTCGTCAGCGACAACACTACCGCTAGCTAAGGCAAGTGATAAAGTAGTGATTGCGATTAAGTTTTTCATTGCTATTTCCTAATTATGTGTAAAAGACCTGCTCATTATAAGTATCCTACTAGTAATAACTATTGGACTTGTGTCATCAATCTGTATGTAAATGTAGAAAATATTACAGGAAGTAAAGTGTGTGTCTTTATTGAAATGAAGTAGAAATCTGAACGAAGTTCAATAAGGCGCTTGTTGAACTCCGACAGACTTTAATGATGTCTTTTGATGGAAAATTTGGACAGTTGAAAAAATAGTTCGTTATTCAAAGCTTATCAATTTTTCAACATTAGTCTCCTATCCAACATTTTTAGCAAGTTTTGCCGCACTATGCACCGCCTTTCTAATTCTTACATAAGTCATACAACGGCAAATGTTAGTCATTTGCTGGTCAATATCCTCATCACTAGGATTCGGCGTATTCTCTAATAATGCAGCGGCAGCCATCATTTGACCGCTCTGACAATAGCCACATTGCGGGACATCAATTTCCTTCCAGGCTTGTTGAACTGGGTGCTCACCATTTTCGGATAATCCTTCAATGGTTGTTATTGTCATACCATCAATAGCAGAAATGGGAATACTGCAGCTTCGTGAAATGCGACCGTTGATATGCACCGAACAAGCTCCGCATTGGGCAATGCCACATCCAAACTTGGTACCTTTTAATCCAACATCCTCGCGTATAAACCATAACAATGGTTTGTCTAGATCTTTAGTGACCTGGTGCTTGACCCCATTTAAAGTAAAGTTAACCATGGTTTACGCCTCCAACTTAATCGGTAATTTTCTGATGCGCTGACCGCAAGCTGCGAATATTGCATTGGCTAGAGCCGCAGCTGCAGGAGCAGTTGGAGGCTCGCCTACTCCGGTCGGTGGATAATCGTTTTCAAGGATTGCTACCTCAATATCGAGTGGTGCTTGCGCCATACGTAACATGGGTAAACGATCAAAATTGGCTGTTTGTACTATCCCCTGACTAATCTCAGCTTGATTAAACATTGCAGCATTAAGGCCATCGATAAAGCCACCTTCCATTTGGTTTCGAATGTGATTGGGATTGACCGCTAAACCGCAATCAATAGCTCCCCAGCATTTAGTCACCCTAAAATTCGCCGGAGTCGAATTTGATTTACTGGGTTTTACTTCTACTTCTAAAACAAAAGCCGCATAGGACCCAAAGGTGAAATGTCCGGCGATCCCCAATCCAATATTCTTTGCTCGGGGTTTATGCCACTCCGCCATTTTGGCAACTTGCTCGTAGCATTTCCACATGCGTTGCGCGTCGATAATCTGAGCTCCATACGCATTGTACTCAAACGATTTTTTATCTTTGTAAAGCGTTTTTCTAAATTCTAACGGATCAATTTCTGCACTATAAGCTAACTCATCAATCATACTTTCAGTCGCAAAAGTGTACTGCAAATGTCCGGGACCTCGCCATGCGCCCACTTGCGTTCCGCAGTTTTGACGAAAAGTCTCTGTACGGTAGTTATCGATTAGATTCGCAGGAAAACATTTTTCATGGACACCGCCCCGCTTAGCTGCTGCTCGATAATGCCACGCTGCTACCTTACTAGTTTTATCTAAGCCGGCCCTAATTCTGGTAACTTGCAACGGAGCAAAATAATCTTGTTGCATTTCATCCTCCCTGGTCCAAGTCACCTTAACTGGTGCTTTTAGTTTTTGTGATAAGACTGTCGCCTCGCTGACAAAATCGCTCATCCACTTTCGCCCAAACCCTCCACCCATACGATGGGCTTGTATGTCAATTTTGAGCGGGTCTAATCCAGTTAACTTTGCGACAGTATTAGCCGCAGAAGTCGGCGATTGATGACCTAAAACTAAAGTCGCGCCGTCAGTTCGCACATCAGCAATGCAGCTAAAAGGTTCCATACAGGCATGATGAAAAAATGGTGTGGAATAAGTCTTGTCCAAAATAAGCTCTGAAGATTTAAATCCACGATTTAGATCGCCATCATCTCTTAAAATATTTCCCGATTTTTCACTTTGGCAAAACATGTCTCCTTGCATTGCCAGCTTTTGCGAGCTTTCCTCTGCATAAGGCCCCTTATACCAAGTCGCCTGTAAAAGTCTTCTAGCTTTTAACGCACTCCACAAGCTTTCTGCGATGACTGCAATGCCGCTGGAAAGGATCCGTCTATCACCATCAGTCTCTCCTACCATTTCCACGATGGTTAACACACCTTCTACAGCGAGCACTTTTTCTTTATTGTAGCTCTTGATTTTTCCATCAAAATAAGGACAACGCTCAATAACAGCATGAACTTGATTGGGGTAATCCATATCAAAACCAAACAGTGGTTTACCGGTGGTTATTTGGTCAATGTCTACTGTGGTCGCGTCTTTGCCGATGATAGAATATTCGTTGCGTGATTTAAGCGGTTGGAGTTCCTCGGGTGCTGGTAGTTCAGCGGCAATTTTTGCGACATCGCCAAAACTCAATTTCTCATTGGTTGAAACTCGGAAAAGATAACTTTGTTTGGTTTCAATATCCGAGATATCACATTGCCATGCTTTTGCGGCAGCTTGTTTTAACATATGTTTTGCGGTGGCTCCCGCTTGACGCAAGTAATCCCAGTTATTCCTCAGCGCATGGCTGCCACCGGTTCCCATGTTGGCATGTCGATAAATCGCTGAATTATTTTTAGGGTCTACTTTTAGGTAAGTCGCACCGGCAACGCAGCGTACCAAATTCCAATCGGCATCCATTTCTTCTGCGATGAGCATAGGCCCAGTAGTTTTCATGTGTTGTCCCATGTCCTGCACCGGCGAACCAATTTCTATTTGATTATCTGGATGAATGGTCAGATAGACGTTCCAAGTATCATAGTGTGACCGTTTTGTTTTGTTAGAATTACCTGCAAATTTTGATTTTGCGGATAAAGCCGTTGGCATACTAATTGCCATTACCATAGCAGCATTGGTTGCCGATACTCTTAAAAACTCTCTTCGGTTTAGTCCCATCAACCTCTCCTTTCAATTATCATCTTAAACGAGCCTCATGATTTTCCGATTTTTCTGGATTAGGTTCATCATTTTCAATATTGATAAAAATCAATAGCCAGCAAGGTTTTTATCAAAGTTTTGACATCATATCGGATCTTTTTTTCGAAGGTGTGTGTTTTAAGTCGGTTGAAATCTTCATTTACATTATTCAAGATTTCATCAACATTTCAGCTAGAAACGCTGGTTGGTAGTGATGGTGGGACGAAGGAATTTAATGATCGGCCTATATTTTATGACCTATAGACCGACTATTTTAGAAAGGTCGTTTTATTTCCCAGAGGTTGAAGCGGTTTCTTGCTTGGGCTCAACAACACACCCCTCTATATCCTCAACTCGCAATAGTTCGACCTCCCAATAGCGACTGCTAAACTTTTTATTCGGATCATGCTTAGCGGCAACGACATAGCGTTTACATGCTTCAGCATTAAATGCCCAGGGTCTGTATGACTCTCGCCCCTGACGATCCGTTCTAACCGAAGTCAATTGTACATAGTGCGATCCTGGCTCCACATTTCTTACTTTTCGACCATCAAATATCATTTGTCCATCTATTCCAGTAATCACCACATCCGAACTGTACTGATCGGCTCGCTTGCTTTTACTTCCATCTATAATTGCATAGGGACCTGAAGCGCAACCGCCCAGGATAACTATAAGCGATGCTGCAGAGATAAATTTTTTCATTATGATTTCCTTGTAGTTAATTTTGTTTTTCCAGGCAATCTTAACTTACTACTAAGAATGGCAAATTAAAAGTAAGGTTCCGACTTAAAACCGTTAGTGTTCCGTTGAATTCCGCGGCAAGTGATTTTATAGCTATAGCCATCGTATAAAAGCTAACAATCGTAAGATTTGAAATACCAGACATGACTAATTTTATTGTACTCAAATTGATACATCGCAGGACTACATTGGCTTTTCGCTTTACCTTGGCTTTTCCAATGGGCTTTCTCGACAGTATATGCGAACGGGCCTGAAACATGAATTTTGAGAATTTCAGAGTGGATACTTGGAGTACTTTTAAAATAACTTAATAAAGCTTGTTTTAGCGCATTTTTGCCTTTTGTTTCCACTGAAACGTTGTCATCCACAAGACTCATCCAAAGAATGTCTTCGGTAGTGTGTTCAAGCATCAGTTCAATGTTCTTTTGGTTAAATGCTTCGACATAATCCAACACCACCTTTTGATTTTCATCGACCAAAAGACTCTTCGCTTTAAGGTTTGTTGAATTTGATCCAAATAGAATAAGCGCTAAGACGAGTAACTGATTTTTTAATGCCATAGTTTTCTCCGAGCCTGCAAGATTTAGACAGTTCCTTGAGTTTTACTCAGGCTGCTCTTCTGGTTGCTTGCTCTTGAGCGCCGACACATCTTGCTGCAGTTGATCAATTTTTGCTAATAGTGGGTCGAAAAATAGATATCTTAGTGAAAACGACTGAAAACAAGATAGTGAAATAAAGATAATGCGTTTTTTCCATTTCAAAACTAGCCTCAACCAGAACAATACTAGCGAGCACGAGAATCACTATAGCTCCCTTAAAATCCCTTATTCTAGATAACTTCTTTTCCATAATATCAGAATCCACTTTATACATACCTCTCTCCATTCAGAGGGCTCAATTCTCACAAAGTGCACTTTAGCATATTTCGTGAGCGAGTTTAAAACTCATGATGAATCAATTTAAACTCACTAAATTGTGACTTCTTACTGGCTAAAGTAAGTGTATGATTTATGATTCGAACAAGCGTTAGCTGCATAGAACAGGTGTTTCGATTTCGCTACACCCTACCCTCGAGCATGCCCAATATCGAGACATCGCCCGGTCAAAGAATCTAACGCAAAAATTCAAATTAGTTCATATATTTCAATAATATAGCATATCAAACCATGACTTGGCACAAGACTTGTATTGTAAATAGTATATCCAATAACTAAACAGTGATTTCGGTCCATGGACATTCAAAGAGCGATTCAAAAAAAACCGATGTGGCAAACATACTGGTATGTGTTCCCAATTATACTATTGGTGACGGCTTCAATCGCAGCCAAAACATATTTAGGAGACACCTCGTTTGTGGTCGAACGAGTCACTCTACAATTTGCCAAAGTTCAAAAAGGTGACTTTCTAATCGAGGTTAATGGTATAGGCCTACTAAAACCAGAAAACACTCAATGGATTTCTTCTGAAGTTTCCGGTCGAGTAGAGCAAATATTGGTCAAGCCCGGTTCTCATGTATCCAAGGGGCAACAGTTAGTCCGTCTAAGTAATCCCGAGCTGATACGCGCGTTACAAAAAGCCAAATGGGAAGTTCAAGCAACTGAAGCTGAAATGGAAGCCACAATGGTGCAGTTGGAATCTCAGTTACTAGATTTAGAAACTAGAGTAGACGAAGCTAAGTTCAACTATCAAAGTACAAAACTAAGGTTAGATGCAGAGTCTGAACTGATAGAAGCAGGCAAAAGCTCAATTTCTAAAATTGAATTTCAACGCACTATTCTCTCGGTTGACCAACAAAAACAGCGATGGCTTGCTGAGCAACGCCGAGCTAAAAAGATGAAGGATAATATTTCTGCTAGCAAGAGTGCAAAGTTAGCAAGGCTAGAACTAGTAAAAAGTAACTACCAAAGTATTCAGGGGCAAGTTGAGAGTCTTAGTATAAAAACACAAGTAGCTGGCACAATTCAGACGATTGCGCTTGAACTAGGCCAACAAATACAAACAGGAGATAGCATTGCGACCCTCGCCGATCATGGTAGTTTAATCGCAGAGTTAAAAGTACAAGAATTACAGGTGCAAGACATAGCCATCGGTCAACCAGTCATTATTGATACCCGCTCCTCAGAATTCAAGGGTGTGGTTAGTAGAATAGACCCAAGAGTACAACAGGGTATGGTACAAGTCGATGTAGAAATATCCGATAATTTACCGGCTGAAGCAAGACCGGATTTAAATATAGAGGGTCGAATTGTCGTACAAAAAATTAGTGACGCTCTGTTTGTCAAACGGCCAAATTTCGCACCGCGAAATACAGAGGTCAAACTATTTAGCTTATCCAACGATAAACAATTTATTAATCGTCGACAAGTAAAACTGGGTATTACTTCAGTGAGCCAAGTTCAAATTAGTTCAGGGTTGTCTGAAGGCGACTATATTGTCACGACAGATACCAGTGAATACATTCAGCATCAACAGATTTTAATCAATTAGCAAAAACCATTAGAGGAATAACAGTGAAATCTCTTATACAACTAGACAATGTTTGTAAGCATTTTATGACTGAAGAAATTGAAACTAGAGCGGTTAGTCAAGTGAATCTCTCTATCAATCAAGGTGATTACCTGTCCTTAAGTGGTCCATCGGGTTGTGGGAAATCAACCTTGTTATCGATCTTGGGATTATTGGACTCTCCTACAAGCGGCTGCTATTTTTTAGATAATGTCGATGTGTCCTCTTTAGATCGAAACCAAAGAGCAAAAATTAGAAATGAACAGGTCGGCTTTGTGTTTCAATCATTTAACCTTATCTCGGACTTGACGGTGTTCGAAAACGTCATGTTGCCATTAACCTACCGTTCCGGCATTGAAAGTTCATTGATCAAATCCAAAGTAAATGATGTCCTAGACAAAGTAGAAATGTCTCATCGAAAAAATCATTTTCCTTCGCAATTATCTGGAGGCCAACAACAAAGAGTCGCTGTTGCTAGAGCTCTGGTGAATGACCCTTCTTTCATCTTAGCGGATGAACCCACAGGAAATTTGGATTCTAAAAACGCGCAAGCAGTTATGGATCTTCTTAAAAGTTTGCATGACGAAGGTTCGACAATTTGTATGGTGACCCATGACCCGCGTTCAGCTGAGCAGGCTGATAGACGCATAGAAATGTTTGATGGACACATTGTGGTCGACGCGACCAGTAAGAGGCTATCAAACTTAAAGCAATCAGCTGGGTACATTGAAGAGTCAATAGCCTAGCGTGAACAATTGGCTCGTTATTATAAAACCCAATTCAGTGCTCGAAAGAGTTAACTAATAACTAACTAGATTAGAGACGATTATGTCAATTTTAATGGATATTAAATATGCTTTTAGACAGTTGCTAAAAGCGCCAAAATTTACTGCGCTAACTTTACTAGTATTAGTGGGCGGCTTGTCGATCAGTCTGTTCACGTTTTCGTTTTTGTATTCGCTCATATATAAGCCGCTTCCGTTACCTGATGGTGATAATATTTATCGATTAAGTATTTCTCTAGACGGCAGTGGACGACGTATTCCTGCCTTTGAGTTCATGCAAATTAGAGAGAGTTTAAAGTCAGTAAATCAAGTCGGCATTTACAATGGTTTTTCGGCGAGACTTTCTATCGAAGATGCGGGTAAGACTTTGTTCGCAACCTATGCCGAGAAAGATATCTTTCGATTTACTGGAATATCGCCCATTCTAGGCAGAGAGTTTTCAAGCGATGATATGAAGGCTGGGGCGAAACCAACAGTGGTCATTAGCCAACACACTTGGGCAAATACATTCGACAACAATGAAGATATCATTGGCAAGCGAATTCTAGTCAATGGAACCTTGACCGAAGTTATTGGAGTGATGCCAAAAGGTTTTGGCTTTCCGGTAAATTCAAGATTATGGCTCCCTTACTCGAACCACCTATTAAATTTCCAAGAACACTCCGATGATTATCTTCAAGTCTATTTAAAGTTAAACCAAGGTTACAATCTAAAACAAGCTGAAGATGAGATAGCAACAGCAGTCGGTCAAATTTATCAACATACCTCTAAAAAATATAATAAACGGTTAGGAAAAGTAGGTGCAAAACTACTGACGTTTCCTCACGCGCAGACAGATGGCGAAGGTAATCTGGTATTTACCTTCTTTAATCTAATTGCCTTTTTCATACTCTTATTGGCCTGTATAAATGTTGGCAATTTATTATTGGCTAGAGCGATAGAAAAGCGTAAAGAAATAGCCATTAGAGCTGCGCTAGGTGCGCCGATAAAACGACTTACCATTCAGATCATGCTTGAAGGTATTGTGATTACACTATTAGGTGGACTGTTATCGCTTTTATTAGTCGGTGATTTATTAGGCTACACTAATACCCTGCTGCACTCCGCCCTTTCAGATAACCTGCCGTTTTGGTGGCATTGGGGAATGAACAAAGAAACCGTCATCATGGCGGGCGCATTCACTTTAATTACGCTATTTTTGGCATCATTTTTACCCGCTTGGCGAATTGCTAACCAAGATATTAATTCAACTTTACGGGATGGAACTCGCGGCGCTCAAAGTAAAAAATCTGGTAAAGCATCTCGTATTATGGTTACTTTACAGGTCTTCCTGATTTCGACCTTAATGCTTATCGGTTCACTTTCCGCGTTCATTTCTCACTACTTACTGAATATTGAAATCGGTGAAAACTTTGAACAAGTTATTGAAGGCACTATATACTTGTCAGAAGAAAAATATCAAGAACCACAACAGCACATTGCTTTTTTCGAAAGCTTTCAAACGAGAATAAAACAAAAAAGCAATGTTGTTGATTCTGCGATCAGAATTTACCGCGGATCGCGACCGATTGCTATTGATGAACTTGGCTTAACCGACGAAAGCAACTTTCCTAAAGTTGACACAGTTTCACTAATTGGCAATACTCAATTTTATGGTGCAAAACTTGTTAGCGGACGACACTTAGACCATCGCGACAATGCGAATAACCGAAAAGCGGTGTTGGTCAGTGCATCAATGGTTAAGCGCTATTGGCCAGATCAAGATGTCATCGATAAACCACTAAAGGTCAAAATCGATGACCAATGGCAAACCTTGTTTATTGTTGGGGTGGTCACTGACAGAATTAATACCTCTTCACTACTTTCTAGTAAAGATTCCATTGATGAAATATATATTTCTGGTTACCAGTTCCATTACAACTACTACCGTGTGTACTATAAGTACAAGGGTCAACAAGACAAAGGTATTGAGTCATTTTATCAAGTGCTTTTCTCTCTCGATAAATCAATTGAGCCTTATCGTGTTGAGCCCGCGGACAAGAATATCGATATGATGAGAAGTGCTATGAAGCTGACCTCGCGAATCACTTTTTTAGCCGGTGGGTTTGCTTTATTGTTAGCATTAACGGGAATTTACGGATTGACCGCAAACGCTGTTGCTAGACGCACACATGAAATTGGAATTCGTCGTGCTGTGGGCGCCACTGACCAACAGATCATCAAAATGTTTATGAAGCAAGGTAGCAAACAATTATTAATAGGGTTAACTTCAGGGCTAGTATTCTTCGCGCTGATAGCGCTAGTTTTTCATAACTTTACTGAAGGGAATATTCCCATAGAGCTCTACTTTGTTATGGCTGGTGTTGTTTCTATAGGCCTCACTATTGTAGTTCTTTTGGCGATTTATTCCCCAACCAGTAAAGCGGTGGAGATGGAACCTAACGCAGCCTTAAGGTATGAATAATAGCTTTAATTCCTGCAAGCTTGGCTTGCAGGTCGCGGCAGGGTTACGTAGACTTGCTCAAGATATCAATCCTATAATTTTTGGTTTACAGCTGATTTAGATATATGGTTAACAATTTATTGATCGTTGATGACGATGACAATGTGCTGGCAGGGCTAGAGTTCTTATTATCTGAAGAACTGTATCTTGTCTATAAAGCGAACAGTATCGAAGATGCGAAAGAGTTACTGGAAAAGAATCATGTTGACTTAGTATTAACCGATATGAACTTTCGTCAGGACACTACGTCGGGTAAAGAGGGATTTCAGCTTATAGAGTTTATCTCTCGTGAGTATAGAGATTTACCAATCGTTGTAATGACAGGCTGGGCAACAATTGATATTGCTGTAAACGCATTGAAACTCGGTGCCAAAGACTTCGTACAAAAGCCATGGAATGACCAACAACTCCTTAAAATAATTGCCACTCAACTTCGCTTATCTGCGGTCGAGAGAAAAGCTGAGACATTAAGCCAGCACAATGAGATTCTAGTCAACCAAAATTTTCCTTCGCAAAAGCACGGCATCATCGCCAGATCGCAAGTAATGCAAGATTTGTTATCGAATTTAGCAGAATTAGCTAGGTCTGATATGAATATTTTACTAACGGGTGAAAATGGCACGGGCAAAAGTATGCTTGCTCAATATGTTCACAAACAGTCCTCTCGTCATGATAAAGATTTTGTTTCGGTCAATATGGGCGCAATCCCTGAAAACCTATTTGAAAGTGAGATGTTTGGCCATATCCGAGGGGCTTTTACAGATGCAAACAAAGATAGAATTGGTCGTTTTGAAATGGCAGAAGGCGGTACATTATTTTTGGATGAATTGGCTAATATTCCAATATCACAACAAGCTAAACTGCTACGAGTGTTAGAAGAAAGCCGTTTCGAGAAAGTTGGTAGTAGTCGAACCCAAGTGGCAGAAGTGCGTATTATTTCTGCGACCAATGCCGATCTTAACCAGTTGATTGGCGATAATCGTTTTAGACAAGATCTCTATTTTAGACTGAATACCATCGAGATTAAGATACCAGCCTTAACTGACCGAGTTGAAGATATCAATCCGCTCGCTGAAGCATTCCTGAGTAAACATGCGGAAAAGTATCAGCGTGAATGCCCCCAGCTAAGTAATGATGCCAAACGCTCTCTACTATCCTATCAATGGCCGGGAAATGTCCGAGAGCTGAGTCATGCGATGGAACGCGCGCTATTCATTTGTCGCGACAGACTAATTACTTCTGCGCATCTAAATCAAGCTTCCACAAAGGATAATGACAGCCGTTCCATACCAGATGATGGACATCAAAGTCTCGAAGAAATTGAAAAATCAATTTTGAAATCACGCTTAAAGCTATATGAAGGAAATGTTACCGAAACGGCAAAGTCACTTGGGTTAAGCCGCAGTGGCTATTATCGTCGCATTCAGAAATATGGTTTGGATCAAGAGTGATGCTACATTGGCTTAGCCTCAAACTGCCTAGTTTAAATCGATTGCGTGCCCATGCTAACGAGCAAGCTAAACTAATTCTTATCGCTAGTCTACCCTGCTATGTCGTGGCATTGATTGCAATTCGGCTCAGCGGCGCCTCCTGGTATTTATTTTTCTTTTTCGCCATTTCAATGGGACTTTTGATCTTATATGCCGCTGTCGCAGGTAGACAAAAAGCAGATTATCAATTACAGACTTTATCTAATTTGGTCGAAGCATTGATCGATGGAGACTACACACTCCGCGGTCGGCAACAATCTAATCAGGCCTTTCAAGATCTACTTAATTTGATTAATCGATTAGCAGAAACCCTTAATCATCACAAGTTAAAAGCTGAAGAAAGCCAGTTATTACTGGAGAAAATCATCGGACAGATGGACACTATGTTGATTGCAACTGATGAACATGGCCAACTTACCATGCTTAACCAAAGTGCCGAGAATTGGCTGCAATTAACACTTGGCGATAAGCCGATAAACTTACAAAAGCTCGGACTAGAACGATTGCAAACTGCAGATTCAAGTGAGGTAATTCAGTTCCAGCAAGAACACTTAACTGGTGAATACATTTTATTTTCCGATTCATTTATCAGCGGCAATAAGAAGTATTTTCTCTACTTGTTAACTCGTGCAGAAAAGCTTTTGAAACAAAAAGAAAGACAAGCATGGCAAGGGTTACTAAGAGTACTTAGCCACGAACTAAATAACTCTCTCACGCCTATTTCAACTTTTAGTAGCACCCTAAGACGAAAGCTTGAGCGCGAAGGTGATATTAAAGATATAGAGAAATTCAAAAAAGGATTAGAAGTTATAAGCGAACGCGCAGAATCACTTTCTAAATTCATTACAAGTTACAGTCAACTTTCTCATTTACCTAAGCCAAGCTTCGAAAACTATACTTGGCGAGAGAAAATTGAGAAGCTAACTCAGCTATTTCCCTCGAATCAATTTGAACTTTGTTTCGAGCCGAACCTACCCGACGATATCTGCGTTGACTCTAAACAATTTGAACAAGTTCTGATTAATTTATTTAAGAACGCACTGGAAGCGTCACAAGACAGCGAAAATAAGTCGATTGAAGTTAAAGCGACGTCGAACAATCATTTGTTTCAGCTCTCGATATTAGATCAAGGTCCGGGCATCAGCAATAGTGAAAACCTGTTTATTCCGTTCTACTCTACCAAAAAGGATGGCAGCGGAATTGGGTTAGCACTATGCCAGCAAATTATTTTAAGCCACGGAGGCAAAATCGAGTTAAAGAATCGAGAGCATGGTCACGGGGCAGAAGCCATACTAACTCTTCCTTTTACAAATTAAACGTCCACAAAAGCTATTTTGGGATTGATTAAGCTTATAAAGCAAACACATCAATATCCAAGTTTTTCTAGCGTAGCTTCCTTAAAACAAACTGCAAAATACCGCCATTCTTAAAGTAGTCGAACTCAACACTGGTATCGATTCGAACCTTCACTTCAAACTCTATGACTTCGCCTGACTCAGTTTTAGCTTTAACCGAAAGATTTGATTTTAATTGGTCTAACTCCCCAATTGAAAATTGTTCTGTTCCCGTAAGCCCTAACGACTCACAACTTTCGCCATGTTTAAACTGCAGCGGCATAATTCCCATTCCAATAAGATTAGAGCGATGAATTCGTTCGTAGCTCTCCGCTATTACCGCTTTGACACCCAGAATCATTGGGCCCTTTGCAGCCCAATCTCGAGAGCTGCCTGTTCCATATTCTTTTCCTGCAAGAACGATTGTGGGAATATTTTCTTTTGCATAATGTTCAGATGCTTGATAAACCGAAACCGTCTCGCCATTGGGTTGAATGGTTGTCCAACTGCCTTCAGTTCCTGGTGCTAGTTGATTCTTTAACCTTACATTAGCAAATGTGCCGCGAGCCATTACATCGTGGTTTCCACGACGTGAACCATAGGAATTAAAGTCCTTTGGTTCAACGCCTTGCTCTATCAGGTAGACCGCAGCTGGGCTATCTTTAGCGATCGAACCAGCTGGAGAAATGTGGTCGGTAGTAACACTTTGACCTAGTTTTAACAGACAACGAGCATTCTCAATCTTTGCTATCGCAGGGAGCTCAGCTGTCATTCCTTCAAAAAACGGCGGCTTCTTCACATAAGTTGAGCTAGGCCATTGATAAGATTTGCCGATGACTGATTCTAGTTTTTGCCAGTGTTCATCCCCCTTATAAACATCAGCATATTTGGAAATAAACATCTCGCGGTCAATCACCGAGTTAACTTGTTGGTCGATTTCTTCCGGGGTCGGCCACAAATCTTTTAGATAAACAGGATTACCTTGTGAATCATTTGCGATGGGCTCTTTAGTAATATCAACCTTTAAGCTTCCAGCCAATGCGTAGGCAACGACTAATGGCGGCGAAGCCAAGTAGTTAGCCTTAATTTCGCTGTGGATTCGACCTTCAAAATTTCGGTTGCCCGATAGAATTGATGTTACGGTCAAATCGCCCTGCTTAATCGCAGCACTTATCGGTTTTGGTAACGGGCCAGAGTTTCCAATACAAGTGGTACACCCATAACCTACCAAATGGAAACCAAGCGCTTCCAAATATTGTTCTAGGCCAGCACGTTGTAAATAGGCGGTGACCACTTGCGAGCCAGGCGCAAAGCTGGTTTTAACCCAAGGTTTAACATTCAAGCCCTTTTCCACCGCTTTTTTAGCTAATAAAGCCGCGGCAACTAATACTGAAGGATTTGATGTATTGGTACAGCTGGTTATAGCGGCAATGACAACATCACCATCTTCTAACTCAAAGGTTTCATCTCGATACTCAACCCCTTTGACTAGCCCCTTGATCGGCTCGTTACTGCCATCCGTTTCGGTATTGACCGGGATCTGTTTGGTTAGAAAAGAATTAAAACGGCTTGCTGCATCAGAAAGCGGAATTCGGTCTTGCGGTCGGTGAGGACCCGCAATACAAGCTTCAACCTGGCTTAAATCAAGTTTCAATTTATGGTGATAAGCTGCGCGGGTCTGCGACTCGCCCCCCCAAAAACCCATCGCTTGTGCATAAGCCTTTATGCAATTTAGCTTATGAGGTTCACGTCCCGTGAGCTCCAAATAATCAAGGGTACGTTGATCAATTGGGAATAATCCGCAAGTTGCACCATATTCAGGCGCCATATTAGCAATAGTGGCTCGGTCTGCAACACTCAAGAACGACAGCCCCTCACCAAAAAACTCGACAAACTTTCCTACCACGCCAAACTCTCGTAATTGCTGCGTGACGGTTAAAACTAAATCAGTGGCGGTGATCCCTGGAGACAATTCTCCGACCAATTCAAAACCAACGACTTCGGGTAAGAGCATGGAAATAGGCTGACCTAACATGGCTGCTTCAGCTTCGATTCCCCCGACTCCCCAGCCTAGAATTCCCAAACCATTAATCATAGTTGTATGTGAATCGGTTCCGACTAAAGTATCAGGAAACAACACTTTATTTCCCTCATCCGATTCTTCGAAAACGACCCTAGCTAGGTACTCTAGATTTACTTGATGAACGATGCCTGTTCCAGGTGGTACGACTTTAAAATTATCGAAGGCTTGCTGGCCCCATTTCAAAAACTGATATCGCTCTGCATTTCGCTCTATTTCTAACTGAGTATTCTTACTTTTTGCATCTTTCTCGGCAAAATGATCCACCATGACTGAATGATCAATGACTAGTTCAACCGGCTTTAAAGGATTTATCTTAGTCGGATCACCGTTGAGGTCCTGCATAGCATCGCGCATCGCCGCTAAGTCAACTATTGCTGGAACACCAGTAAAGTCTTGCAGTAACACTCGAGCAGGAACAAATGGGATTTCTTCACTAGATTCTCTGGTAAAATCCCATCGAGCCACTTGCTCAATATGACTTTGTTCGACAAATATCTCATCTTGATGTCTCAGTAGATTTTCAAGCAGAATCTTACCGGCAAATGGCAGTCGTCCAATGTCGAATTTTGAACTCATTGGTTCAAAGCTGTGATAACGGTACTCTATATCATCAACTAACAAGGAATTAATCGGTTGGTGGTCACTTTTATTCATCAGCTTTGTCTCCATCAGTTTTAATAAGTTAACTTAACGGATTTAAGCCACCAAAAGCAAATATCTACAATAAAAAAGTAGTTTAAACCATTTTATATAGTACTCGAGCCAAATAAGAGGGTTAGGTGTTCGGTGATGACTTTTGGACAAGACAACGATATTCTAGTTCTACATTCTTTAACTCAGTGTCGGCGCCGGCATCGGTCTGAGTTGTTACTCTACGAGTATGGATATGAGCAGTTGAACGAGGTTTAACTTGTTGACAATGTTGGTTGGCCTCAATCAACAGAGCGCTTTGTATTGATTTCTCATCCTTCAAGTCACTTGTTGGTAACTTAGTAATTCGAAAATGGTTCTCACCTAAGGAGACTCGATTATTGGTGCAACCTGCCATAAGTACTACACCAATTACAATAGCCGTAAGTTCTTTCATTGTTAGTTCTCCCTAGTCTTTCAATGAATAAGCCAACTATCAAGTAGCGTTAAATCTTTCACCATTTTCCTTGAATAGTCTTTTATCTTTTGCTCTCTTATTTACAGCAAAACAGCGTTAAGTATTTCTTCTTTTGCCGATTGATTCTATGTTACAAACGTCTATCAAACCATAAGGGGTTAGAGCTACTCGACATATTGATTACCAAACCACAGTTTATTTAGCTTATGTAGTTTTAATAGATAGAACGCCAAGAGCAATAGCTCTAAACGAATACTAAACCCTGTGCCAAAAATCATACTCAATATGCAAATCGCAACACTGATATACCCAAGTAGTAAGCAAGCAACTAATCCCCAGTCTTTTGCGAATAATAGCCCGTAAGCACAGACTCCATGTGCGATAAACAGCGATATTATGATAAGCGCTAGCGGAGAAAATACCAGGCTGGTGGTTTCAAGACCATACAGTGCATAATATCCTTCAGTTGAGGTTGCTATAGCCACCGCAGAGGTAGCCAAAACGATAACAGCAACAACTATGAACAACCAGCCAAAAATCTTTATCCAAAGCGGTATGAGTTGTTTTCGAAAAGCCACCAGTTCACTGCTGTTCATACTAATCGGCTTAGCTAAGTCGCTAGAGGGTGATTGATAAAGATTTTCTTCAGTCATTGAGGTTTTCTCATCTTATTCTGTTTAACTGTAGCAAGATTAATTTTTATATTCGATATGAGAATTACAGGCATCAGCAATATCCGAAGCTAATCCTCGAATATATGAAGTGTCTGTGCTTTCCGCAATAAATAGCTTTCTTCCATTGGAATGCACCACATACAGCCTATACTGGTCTGCACCATCACTATCATGGATTTGGCGGATGCGGATTGTTTCTACTTGGTCATAACGACATATCTCACGTTGGTTATGACTGACTCTTTGCGTATTTAAACTAAAAACATATTTATTTCCTGTCACTAGAGTTGAGATCCCTAACCAAATTCGAAAGCCTACTATTAATGGGGCAAAGTAGAATATTATTAGCGCTTTTTGTTCGCTGATTTTTTCGACAACTTCTTTTTTTATAGATTCAAATGAAGAGAAATCTTCGATCAGCGCTCCATACCATAGTGTGAAAAATACAGAGATAAACGCCAGTTCGAGTAGCGCCTTTACTTTCGAGCGCATTAAGACTAACTCAGTTCTATTTCTCTTTTTGATAATATGATTTAGCATAACTAGATTATATTTATGTGAGCGATTAAGCGCTTTTGTGAAAACAAGCTAGAAAACTGCTATCGGTTTTCAAATTGTGCTTTTCGATACACAATTTGACCTTCCGTTAATTGATTAAATTGATGGGACTCGATATTTTCTACAAGATTATCATGAAGAGTTTTACTTCGTTTATTTCGGTTCATCGCCTGTTTAGCTTGCTCGCTTGTCAAATGAACCGAGTCGCCACATATATCACAGCTAAGATAATACTTATTAATAAACGGCAGTAATTTGATAAAGAACAGTGAAACCCACTCAGTTTCTTTCCAAATACTCCAGCCAGCACGATTTTGGCAATGATAGCAATTAACTTTGAGAATAGTTTCTAGCGGCTTAACGGCTCTCTCCCAACCGAATATTACAAACATACGAAATCCCTTTCATTGTGAATTTTTCGATACAACAATCATTGTAGTAAACTGATGACAAAGTCCCTTTGCCCGTTAGGCTCGAACTTATGTACAATTAAAACCAACTATTCCAGGGGATATGACTCAAGTGACTGATGAACTAAGCAATAGATGATTCTATGAATAGTTGACTTGAATCGAGGCTCTAAAGAATACTCCCTTGAAACCTAGGCTTAGAATCATAATACAGCGATTTCACTATTTTGCAATGGATAAAAATTCACGACTTTAGCCCCGCCAAACAACGTCAATAGCGCTGTATAATGAATATTAGCGAGTAACAATTCTTATTCAATTATCCCAATAGACATGGTCACACCGCCCGAAGCAAAATTAGGAAGGTCTGACGCCGTTGCTTGACTTTCTTCGGAGGACAATGAAGTTTTCATTCTATCTTCATTTTCAAAATAAATTTCAGCCATTCGGTAATGAGCTGGAGGTCTTCCATCCGGCCCCGGAACAAACCTAGTTACTTCCATATGATGGACTCCCGGCATTTTCGCCGCAATCGGAAGATGAGTTTCTTTGTAATATTTTTCAAATTCTTCAGGACTTTCTGGGTGACCGTAGATTACCGTTAGTTTTATCATTAGTTATTCTCTACTATTGGTTGATATTTTGAGAATAGAGCGATTCAAAGTCTGCTATTTCTAACGGTTTACTGAAGTAGTAACCCTGGTATTCTTCACAGCCCAGTTCGCTCAAGGTAGACAAATGAGATTTGTGCTCTACCCCTTCAGCGATCACATTAAAATCGAGATTATGCGCTAGTTCTACAATGGTCCGAACAATGCTTTTGTTCTTGGGTGATTCATGCATATCCATAATAAAGCTTCGATCAATTTTTAAGATATCGACCGGAAATTGCTTTAAGTAGTTTAGAGAAGAAAACCCTGTACCAAAGTCATCAATCGCTAAGATAAATCCTAGTTGTTTCAATCGAAGCATCGTTTTAATGACCTCTTCAACATTATGAACTAACATCCCCTCAGTAATTTCAATTTTTACTTGCGAAGCTCTAATTTGGTATTTAGTGAGTTTATTTTCTAGCAAGTTTAATAGTTTATCCGCTTGCGAAAATATTCTGGCTGATAAGTTAATCGATATATGTTTTAGCTTAATCTTAGCAGCATTCCATTGGGCAACTTGCTTAAACACTTTATCTATCACAATCACGTCAATCTGTTCGATAATTCCAGATCTCTCAGCAAGTGGTATAAATTGGTCTGGAAATACTAACTGGCCATCAGGTTCCCGCCAGCGAATAAGAGCTTCTGCCCCAACAATTGAACCCTGGCGAACATCGACTATCGGCTGATAAAAGAATTCAAAAAGCTGATTATCTATTGCATTAACAATTCGTTGTTCTTGTTCAAGCAATGCCACAACTTCATCGTTCATATGCCCTTCATAAAAACTAAAGGTGTTCTTTCCGAGTTGTTTAGCTGCATTCATGGCAATATCCGACTTTCTGATTAACTCTTCCGACTCTTCAGCATCGTTTGGATAGACCGCAACCCCAATACTAACAGTTATTTTGAATGCTTTACCTTGATAATCAAATGGTTCTACAAAAGCGTTTAACAGTTTCTTGGCCACCGAAGCAGCTTCAACATTGTTTCCACCTAGCTCGACTAATACGCCAAACTCATCACCACCAATACGTGCGACTACATCTTTAGTTCTAAGTGTTTCGGTTAATCTCTTGGCGATATTACAAATAAAATGATCACCCGCGTCATGACCTAGTGAATCATTCAGCTTCTTGAAACCATCTACATCGACAAACAATACCACTGGAATGACTTTCTCACGTTTGACATTCAAGAATGAACGCTCTATCAATTGACTAAACATCACCCTGTTGGGTAAACCAGTTAATTCATCATGAGTCACATGCCGCTTAAGTTGTTCCTCTGCATTTTTTCGATTAGTAATATCTCTGAAAGCACCGAGAAAATGAATAATTTCTCCTTGGTCATTCTTAATTGATTCTATTTTTATTTCTATCGGATAGATTTCACCAGACACTTTCTGATCGAATGCCTCCCCCTGCCAACTTCCTTCTTCTCTTACTTGCGTTCGTACCGAATCAGTTAACTTTCGATCTTGCCCCATAACTTCAGCAAAGATCATTTTTCGACCAACCGGGTCCATTCGTTCTGTAAGCCTATGGAATGAGGCATTCACGACTTCAATTCTGAATTCAGAATCACTTATCCATACGGCGTCCGATGTACTTTTAAATGCAATAGACAGTAACAATAATTCCTTTTCTCTAGCCTCAATTTCTTTAGTATGCTGCTGTAATCGCTTTGCTTCTAAAAAACTGTAATAGCGACTGATAACCAGCAGTAAAATCAATAGCCCAGCGATGCCGTAGACGATTAACTCGTCTTTATCGGAAGTAGCAGTCGCTACTTGTATAGCTTTTATTTGATTCTCCTGCTTTAACATCGCAATTTCTTTCTTACGAGATTCAGCTTCAAATTCTTCTTGGAGTGAGGCAACAGCCCTGTTTTTATCACCCTTTTGAAGTTCTGCGTATACTTCATGATACTGCTGAAAGTAAGCGAGTGCTTTTTCTGGTCGATTAAGATAACGGTAGCTTTCACTCAAGTTTAGTAAAGCAGTCGATTGTTCCTTTACCAATTGATTATCGGTAAAATATTTTAGCGCTGAGAGATACAGCTGCTCAGCCTCTTTGAATTCTTGCAATTTATTAGCTAAACCAGCGACCACCATCTTGGCACTGTTGATACTATATTGATCATCCATATCAAGAGAAATTTGCAGAGCTTGTTGTGCTAGAGATTTACTAAGTGAATAGTTTTTTTTCTGACTATTTAGTTCAGAGAGAGCCAACAAGGAATTAGACTTAAGTTTAGGGTACTCATCGATATTAGGATGGTTAAGCGCGCTTTCAAAAGCCTTTTCCGCTTTATCAAACTCTTCCAATCGATTGTGGTAAATCCCTTTATTTGACCATTTGGAAATGATCGATTTTACATCGCCAAGTTCAATCGATATTTGTAGCCCCTTGTCTAAATACTCAAGTGCTTTTTCGATATCGTTTTGTGACCATGCAATGACGGAGAGATTATTTAGAGCATGGGACATTCCTTGTTTATCATCCATTGATTCAGACACCTTCAAGGTGTCAATAAAGCTCTGTTGGGCTTTAATATAGTCACCAGTTCGATAATAAGCTCTACCCAAAGTATTAACTACATCTCTTCGTACATGTGTTGGGAGTTTCAATTCGCTCTTGGAAGATACAGATTGATGACCATGAACGGTCTCGATATTCATACTTAGTAATGATTGGCCAATATCAAACACAGCATCAAAGTCGTTTTGTGAATAGGCCCAGTCTTGAGCTAATTTCTTTAACAAGTATTGACCAACAGGCTGTTGCTCTAAACTAACTAGGGTTTTAAGCTCGGATAACCATCGATTAAATTTTGCTTCCTGCTTAGCATTTGCAGCACTCGCAGCGAGCTGGTAAAGCGTCAAAACCTTTAGGCTGAAATTTGAGTTAGACTGGTTTTGCAGGAATTGATAGATTAGCTCCCACTGTTGGTCCTTTTGCGACCTTGACTGCTGGTCATTTTCTAAGGTTTGATAGTAAAGAATATGTGCTTGATGCAATGGTTGAGGAGCATTAGCAGAAGCAAAACATGATAGAAGTGCGAAAAATACTAAAGAAAGCTGACGAATTAGCCAATTTGCTCCGTGATTGATAGATTTCTTTTCGCTCATATATCCTAGGAGAAAATGCAGTTAATTGAATTTGCTGTCTGTCAGGGGCAGTATGCTGATTCTTGGGGAACTGCTTAAGCTCTTTCGACACTCGCAAATGGTTCACCCAGTTATCAGCTTTACCTGACTAACAGTGCACTCAGTAAGTTTAGACAATAATTTTGTTTTTTCCGATTATTCTGAGTATTATCCTTCAACAACGGTTGCTTAACGAATTTTACGGCTAAATCATTTGACTATGGCCACTTGTACTCCAGTTTTAGGCGCTAATGTACCATCTCAGGACTCACTTAAGACTGACCATTCCATTGGACTAAACAGCTTCTAAACAAATTGCTTTCATCGCATCAGTTAAAGCGGTCAATTCAGCTGGCGAAATAATATACGGCGGCATAACATACAGCAATTTTCCAAAGGGCCTAATCCAGACTCCAAGCTCTACCAAACGAGGTTGCACTTGATGCATATCAACCGGCTTCTTTAGCTCTATTACTCCAATGGCGCCTCGCACTCTTATATCGGCCACGCTGGGGATTTCTGAACATTCTTCTAATTGTTTTATGAGTTGCTTTTCTATTCTCGAAACTGAATCCTGCCAGTCGGATTCTAAGAGCAGCGCTAAGCTTGCATTAGCAACAGAGCAAGCCAAAGGATTAGCCATAAAAGTTGGCCCATGCATTAAGTTCCCACCTTCATACTGGCTAATCACTTCCGCCACCTTGGCGGAGCAAAGAGTCGCAGCAAGTGACATATAACCACCGGTAATTGCCTTGCCCAAACACAAGATGTCAGGAACGATGCCGGTTTGCTCATAGGCAAATAACGAGCCTGTTCTGCCAAAGCCTGTGGCAATTTCGTCGAATATAAGTAAAATCCCGTATTGGTCGCAGAGTTTTCTGACTTGCCTTAAAAATTCCGCACAGTAGAATTTCATTCCACCAGCACCTTGTACTAAAGGTTCCAAAATAACTGCGGCAATTTCGTGATGGTTAGATTCAATAGACTGTTTAAACGCATCAATATCACTATCTTTCCAGTCTTCATCGGATTGACAGTTAGGCGATGGTACAAACAGGTGTTTCGGTAAAACTCCCTCAAACATCGAGTGCATTCCATTAATCGGATCACACACCGACATAGCGCCAAAGGTGTCACCGTGATAACCATTTTCAATAGTAAGAAATTTAGTCTTTTTAGCTCGTTCCTTGGAACTCAGCTCGGTGTTGGAATGCCAATACTGTAACGCCATTTTTAAGGCCACTTCGACCGCAATTGAGCCTGAGTCAGCTAAAAAAACTTTTTCTAATTTCGGGTCAGTGATATCCAATAAACGTTCGCAAAGCTCAATTGCGGGACTGTGAGTTAATCCTCCAAACATCACATGCGACATTTTTCCCACTTGGTCCGTGATGGCTTGATTGAGCACAGGATGATTATAACCGTGAATAGTCGACCACCAAGATGCCATACCATCGATCACTTTTTGACCATTAGATAAGTTTAAATAAACGCCTTCAGCAGACTCAACCCCAAAAGTCGGAGTGGGCTTGTTTAAGTTAGTGTACGGATGCCAAATATTTTCAGCATCAAATTGAAGTTGTTGTTTTGTTAGTGTCATAAGCCGCTATTGTGGTACAAGTAAATACGATGTTATTCGCATTATTATGAAAGAGAAAAGTAAGTAGTAAAAAACAAAATACTTCGATAAAAAAGGATTGAAACATAGAAACCGAATGCCAGTATCGCAGTCTTAAACAAATGATTTTGCCAAGTCCCATCAAAGGTTCGTCTAATCGCAAAGAAAAGATAAAGCATTAGACCGATTAGAATTCCTAAGGAATTGATTAATTCCACACTAACAAAATCAGATAGTCTAAATTCAAAAACTCTTTGCGCTAAACCTAATAGGTTGCCTACTATTAGATCGAATGCCAACAAAAACAATAATACATAAGCAAAAAAATGAGTTGATAAAACCAAGGAGCGAATGCCTATAAACTTCTGTCGGTTAAAAACCAAAGCAATCATGACCGCGAAAATGGGTATCAGCAAAATAACCAAGGCTTTTGATTGAAGGTCAATTTCCAGATTAAAAGCACGTCGATACTCATCTAGCTCGAGCCCCGATTCCAATAAATACTGATTAACCCATTGAGTGGCAATTTCTCGATGAAAAAAATTCGTTGCGTTCATATGCACATCTAGCGGTGTATTAAAAGTATTTTGCTGAAGAAAACTCAAAGCAAAAAAATACAGAACGTTAGCCAATAAAAATAATTGAAATGGATTAAGTCGATACTTTCTTACCCCTGAGCAGTAGTCGTTTAGTAGTTGACCCGGTCTAAATAGCAACAACCTAAAGCTTTGAAAAACTTTTCCGTCAAGATCGGTTAACGAGACAAATAGCTGATTGGCAAGATTCTTGTAAGAAAGCTGGCTTTCCTCAAAATGTTGTTCTCCACATTGAGCACAGTAATTTCGACTTACAGACGCTCCACAATGAGCGCAAGCAGTTTGCTGAGTATTCATTCGGTAACAGCAAACGGATTAAGTGGCCTAAACGTACCGACGGCCATTGCGATCGAAAGCAGAATGATAGAGTTAAACAGTACCGGCACTACCACGAAGTAATAACCTAATTCATGCACCCCTGCCCCACCGATTACAGCTGTTACCGCAGTAGCTCCACCCGGAGGGTGCATACAACGAGTAAAGTGCATTGCCAACATGGCAAATCCAATAGCGACAGAAGAGGCAAGAATGGCGTTAGGAATCAAAAAATAGGCTGTCATACCTATCAAGCCCGAAATTAAATGCCCTCCCACAATTGGCCAGGGTTGTGACACCGGGCTATGGGGAATTCCGAAAATGAGCATTGCCGAAGCACCTGTTGATGCGAGAACCATTGGCATGCCTTCCGCTTCGAGAATCTTACTGCTAAAAAATGACGCCAATAAAGTGGCGATAAATGCGCCCACTATTGAGATAAAGACCTCTTGGGTGGACATAGTTTTCATGGCCATGATGATTATCTAATTCGGTTTTTTTGGCAAAACACCTAGTTAAAATCGATAACCTATTGGTTATCTTTTTTTTAACTCTAAGGATAACAGCCGTTTGCAAAGATAGCCACTCTCATAGCAGTTCACATAGCAGTTCGATGGGAGCATTATAGCTTATGAAAAAACTCTTTAAATATTAAAGAGTTAGCTAAGTTAGACTCCCCCCTCAACTTCCAGTACACTCTTAATCACAACTATAATCGATCTATGCTTGTCATAGTGGGCCAGTCGCGGTACTGACTCATATTTAATCGAAGGACATACTCAATGAAAAGACCAGTAAAAACCTTAACCTCCCTAGCATCAATCCTAGTTTCGATCATCGCATCGACTAGCTTGCAGGCGAAATGCCAACTAATCACGAATGTTAATGGATTTACTCCCGCCGGCCAATCTACCCAGCTTAAGCAATTTAATTGGTTGGCCTTTGAGCAAGGTAAGATAACCGCTGTGGGTAAAGGGGAATCAGACAAAACCTTTGAAAAATGCCAAAAGCTAGATGGTGAAGGCGAAGTGATGCTGCCAGGGCTAATTGATGCCCACGGTCATGTCTCAGGGCTTGGCAACGAAATGCTTCGAGTGAAATTGCGAGATGTCGCATCGGAGGAGCTTGCCGTTGAAAGAGTGAAAGCCTTCGCGCAAAAAAATCAAAAATCTCAATGGATTTTAGGTCGCGGCTGGAATCAAGTTTTATGGTTGAATAAACAATTTCCGACCGCCGCTTCATTGGATAAGACCGGCATAAAACGCCCCATTATATTACGACGAATTGATGGCCATGCCGCTTGGGTCAATAGTAAAGCCTTAGAAATTGCAGGAATTACTAACTCCACCCCAGATCCACAAGGTGGCAAAATTATTCGCGATAACGATGGCAAAGCGACCGGAGTATTGATCGATACTGCGATCGGGTTAGTTGAATCTAAGATCCCGGAACCGTCGTTATTAGAACAGGATTATGCGTTTGATAAAGCATTTGCACATTTATTAACTTTAGGAATCACTAGCGTCCATGATGCTGGAGTTGATCAACTCGATTTACAAATCTATAAGAACCGCGTCAAGGAAGGCCGGTTACCAGTAAGAATCTATGGCATGCTAGCAGGATCGCATCCTAACCTTTACCAATGGTTAGATGACGGCCATATTGCCGATGATAAGGATCTGCTTTCAATAAGAAGCGTAAAGCTTTATTCAGATGGCGCATTAGGAAGCCGCGGTGCTGCGCTACTCGCTCCATACTCTGACGATGTTGATAACAAAGGTCTACTGATTGTTAAACCGGTGAAACTCGATAAGTTTGTTGAAGATATTATGGCTAAGAACTTTCAAGTCAATGTGCATGCGATTGGCGATAAGGGAAACCGCGTGGTCCTAAACGCGATCGAAAAAGCCTACGACAAGGTCGGTGGCAAATCACTTCGTCACCGAGTCGAACATGCCCAAATTGTTTCTCTAGCTGATATTCCTCGATTTAAGACACTTGATATGATTGCTTCAATGCAACCAGTTCACGCTACCAGTGATAAGAATATGGCGGGAGATCGTCTTGGAAATGAACGCTTGAAAGGCGCATATGCTTGGCAGAAATTTATTCAGCAAGGTACCATCATAGCCTCTGGGTCAGACTTTCCAGTCGAGCTAGCCAACGCCTTCCACGGTTTACATGCGGCAGTCACACGGCAAGATAGAGATAACCAACCAGAAGGCGGATGGTTACCGGGTGAAAAAATGACACCCGCTCAAGCGCTTCGCAGTTTTACTTTAGATGCAGCTTATGCCGCTCACCAAGAAAAAGTCATTGGTTCTCTAGAACCTGGTAAATGGGCGGACTTTATTTTGATTGATCGCGATGTAATTAATGGCAACCCGCAAGATATATGGAAGACTAATGTTCTGCAAACTTGGATTGCCGGTGAGTTGAAATATCAAGCTGAGTAGTTTTTGATTTAGAAAGCTATTTAACCTTACCTGTGTTTCCCTCTCCCTAACCCTCTCCCTGAGGGAGAGGGGATTAAAACACTTTTTCCCCATCTATTGGAATTTCTTAGATGAATTAACTTCCTCGGTTTAATGCCTAAACGGAGTTTTCGAATACTACATTCTTAATCCCCTCTCTCCGAGAAAGGGAGATAAAACGCTCCGCATACTACTTCCCAACCTTCGAATTTTAGAACTCGAATCAACTTCGTTGGTTTAGTATGCAAACGATGTTATCGAGTGCTACATTCTTAACCCCCTCTCCCTCAGGGAGAGGGCTGGGGAGAGGGAAATTGCATCACAGAATCCCCCAAAACTAACCGGCTAGCTTTCTCATCAATAATTCAAGTGGACCTTTCTCAAAGCGTTTTAACCAACTTTGGCTAAACAACACGCAGCCTAAATAAAACAGTCCACTCATCATCATAGTCATTAAACCAGTTTGCTTGCCCTCCTCTACCAATAGTTGAAAAATTGAAATACCAATTAAAACATGACCAAGGTAAATGGTGAGAGCCAATTGACCCGTTGCTACCAGCGCTTGAATCAACCAATGCTGGGGAAATTTTTCGGCCAAATGAAGTAACAACATAATCGCCACCACGGAACTGGCTACGGCACTCACGATGTATTGAGGCATCGGTGGAATCGGTGTCGTTCCAAACAAAGCAAGCAAGTCATCAGGTGAAAACAATGGAGATTCAAGTTGTTCGAACCAAGCTATAGTCAGCGCGGATGCTCCTTCAACCAATATTAATAAAATAAGGCTTACTAGTAAAAATCTTTGTCGCAAATTTCGATCGCTCAAATTAAGTCGTCCCAGCCACATACCAAACACAAATAATGAAACCCAAGGAAATATGGGATGAAAGCCATTGAATAGTAAATTCCTAACCAGGCCAGGCCATTGCCAAAACTCAGTATAATTTAACGCATTAAAATCCCAGCCTAACGAATAATCAAACAATAGCATCATCAACAGAAAATCGAATACCACACCAGCCATCACTAGCCATAGGATTAGATTTGAAGCTCTTAGCAGTACTAAACCTATCATCAGATAGAAGCCGTAGTAGTGCAAGATATCAGCTTGCCAGACGGTCGCAAAAGCGTATCCAAGTACCAACAACACAAGCGAGCGTTTTACTAGTTTTGATCGGGTTTGATAGGCAGTTTTGGAACAGCGATTATTTCTCATTGATTTAGACAGCAAGCTGAGTCCGATCCCTGCCAGGATCACGAATAATCCCGCGGAACGCCCTTCCAACATAGTAATGAACATGTCGACCCAATGATTAGCGACAGGCTCGCCAAAAACAATTTTGAAATGCACTAATACCATTCCAAACATCGCCAAAGAACGAGCAACATCGAGCCCTAATAGTCGCGTTGTTTTTCTTGGGAATGTTAACTTAGGGTAACTTAACTGAGGGGAAGTTTGAGTTGAAGTTTTTGACATTGATATCTCCGATAGACTGAATTGGCGCCAGTTTATCGAAGTGAAGTTCCATCAATCGTCCGATTTGGAAAATTAGGACGTTCAAATGAACAAAATCATTGGTAAATCACTTGTAAGTCATTGTATTTATTGACCAATTATTGACTTGTCGTTTTTCTGTATTGAGCAGGAGTTTGATTGGTAGTATTTTTAAACAAGCTATAAAAGGTGGACTTTGAGTTAAAACCCGCGGCATAACCAATCTCTAATACTGACTTATTTTGATGCTCAGGGGATCTTAAAAGTTGTTGAGCAAATTCGATCCGACGTTGATTAATAAAATCATAAAATTTCACGCCAAAATGCACATTAAAAAGAATCGTCAAATGGTGTTCGGGGACATTAAGAGTCTCAGACAGCGTTCTTAATCGAAGGTCGGGATCCAGAAATATTTGCTGTTCTTCCACGACTTGATTTAGTTTTCGCTCTAGCAAATCAATACGTTCCGGTGAAAGTTGAAATGCTGCCTTCGAGTTGCCAGAGCTATCTTCGATTGGCTTGTTAGATGATGCCGTCACCTCATCCTCGACCTGATGGTTTAATTGCTCGGCATCTTCACCAATAGAATCTGGAAGTCTTTCCAATGAAGGCGGATCTCCAGTAAAAATTTTCGGTCGCGAGAATCCTACATAACCTATTAAGTAGATTGTCAGCACTATTGTCACTGTGGGTAACATCAACCAATGACTCTCTATATCGATACCCGATGCGATAACAAAAACCTGAGAAGCTGCAGCTAACCAACTAATCGCGATTGCACAGATAAAAACTAGCAACCATTTCAGGTTAACTCTTGCTAAGTCTGAATAATGATCTTTTAAGTTAGCCTGCGCGCTCAAAATCGATTTTAAAACGACCGCGCTATAGATCATCACGTGCACTAACAGCAATATCCAATGGGCAAGCGTTTCGATATCGATACTCGCTTGAGCAAAAAGTTGGTCTGTGATTTCAATTTTATTGGTAGCTGGTAATAAGTAAAACTCGCTCCAGAGAATACCGATAAAAAGTGCGGGAACAAAATGCCATATCGAAGAGCGTATACCAGCCGGCTGTTGGCCGATAAGTAATCGAGTGTAGATTAACAAAAGTGGTCCATATAAAAACTGCACCGGGGTTTCTACCCCGATCAACAAAGGCCAATCGCGATACCAGCCTGAGCTGTAAAAGACTTCCATGAACAGGTCGAAAGAAAAGACCAACACTAACAACGCTAACAGGCGATTGGCACTGGCATTTGGAGAAGACATCAGCCCTAGCGCTAACGCAAGGAGGATGCCTTGGAGAACACCAAATAATAACAGCGAGTTGACCCAGTCGATTTCCATTCAGTCACTAATCCTCAGTCTCAAAATAAGTCAAATAAGGGCTTTGTCTCTGTCTGTCACTTTAATCTCTAAAATAGAAAAGACAGTTTGATTTGAAAACAATTTCTTCAATTCTTAGGATCTTAACCCCCCTCTCTCTTTGGGAGAGGGCTGGGGAGAGGGATGTTTTAGCAGTAAGTTAAATCAACTATCTAACTACTCTCTCACAACTCGAAGCACGCGACCATCATCGGTCAAAAGAATAATCGCCCCCTGATGGTCAATCATCACATCTCTAAGGCGAGCATCTATTTCCGTTAATAACGACTGTTGAAGCACCACTTTATCTTGCTTTAGTTTCACTCGTCTTAGTTCTTTACTCTTCAATGTGGTACTCAATAAATCACCGTTCAATTCGGGAAACATCTCACCGTAATAAACCGTCAAAGACGACGGTGCGATAGAGGGTGTCCAATCGACCGTGGGTTGAGTCATGCCCTGATATTCCTTAAATGGTGTTATCAACGCCCCCGAATAATCGATCCCATTAGTGACTATCGGCCAGCCATAATTCTTACCTTTTTCAATAACATTAATTTCATCACCCCCTTGAGGGCCATGTTCATTGGAAAAAACCTGCTGGCGTTTTTTATCATATACAATGCCTTGAGGGTTTCGATGGCCAAGCGACCAAATTTCTGGTTTAACCGCTTTATTATTAATAAATGGATTATCATTGGGAATACCGCCATCATCACTAACTCGAACAATTTTTCCTAGCAGACTATCTTTCTTTTGCGCGCTTTCTCGGTAGTCAAATCCATCACCGCTGGTTACTAATAAGCTATTGTCTGGCAAAAATGTCATTCGAGCACCGTAGTGAACTGGCGTATCTTTCCATGGCGATACCGTAAAGATAACCTGTTGCTCGACGAGTTGCTGTTGTTTTAATTTCGCTCGCATCACTCTAAGCGCATTGTTTTCTCGATCACCAGTCGCATAAGAAAAATAGATCCAATGGTTGTTTGGATAATCAGGGTGTAACTGCAAATCCATTAAACCACCTTGGCTACGTGCAAAAACTTGCGGAAGGTTTTTAATCGGCTCAGAAATAATTCCCGATTCTACCAATCTCATTGTGCCCACTTTCTCGTTGACTAAAAAAAGATCCTTATCAAGCTGAACAATCGCCCAAGGCGAATCAAGTCCCGATGCCATTTGAGTGATTTTATAGTTAGAGAAAGTCGCAGAATCAGATTCGCTCGCAAGTAGATTAGGCGTAAATAAAGTTAACCAGAATACCAGGTAAAACGCCGTTCGATGACCCATAAATACTCCTAATGATTGTCGCTCAAAGCGCGTTTTCTGAATTGATAGAATAACCAACCTCCAATAACACCCGCCATAATTTGCACCGCTAGTCCGGCATTTGAGCGAGCACCAGCGATCAGAGTTATTTCTAAAATGGGGTACATTGCCGCATGAATAGTTAACAAACTCAAGCCGCCTGCGATCGGATACCAACCGAGGGAATCAGAATTAAACTTAGTTTTCACCCAATTGCTAATGGAAAAACCGAGCAGTAATCCAATCGCAATAACCGGGGCATAGCTCAGTAAAAATCCAAGTAAATCTTGCAAACTTGCGCTAATTCGAGTGGTGAGATTAATCTCAGCACCGACCCTAGCGAGTTCCATTAGCACGAATTGAGTATGACTGATACTGGCAATTAAAAAGGTGACTAACACCGCCAGCATGAAATCCCTCACTAACAAGATACGATGATTCTTCAATGAATTTTCCTTGCGTTAGTGCCCTGTGGACTTTGTTTCTGCAATACCGAATATCTATGACTAGTGCTGCATACAGAAAAAATTAAGCTTATTGCCGTCTAAGTCTCGAAAATAAGCGGCATAAAATCCGTTTTCACCACGATTCCCAGGCTTGCCTTCGTCAGTTGCCCCCAGTTCGATTGCCTTGCCATAGAGCGCTTTTACTTGATCAGGGTTTTGTAGTGCAAAAGCAATCATGACACCATTACCAACAGTTGCAGGCTTTCCATCAAAGGGTTTTGATATACTAAATGCGGGTTTATCCGGACTAACCGCCCAAGCAATAAATGAATCCTCTTGCATAAATCGACCGGCGCCGATTTCTGCAAAAAGTGCGTCATAGAACGTAGCCGCAGCTGCAATATCATTCGTTCCGACAGTGACATATCCGATCATAACGAGCACCTCATTTGGTTAAAGTAATTTTTTATGGCTGTAGTATTTACAAGCAACCAATAAACTACCGTGATGAGGCTCACTGATCAAGTGTTGAAAAGACTATTCGGCGAGTTTCGACTGAAAACTCATATTCAAACCTGCTGGCGTTTTGAGATAATAAATTCGTTCACCATGAGCATCGACCGGTCCGTGTGGTTCTAGACCGTTACTTTTAGCATTTTTTGCAAATGCATCGGCATCAGCAACGACTAACTGCAACATCACTCCTGTTGGCATTTGATCGGCTGATTGCCAACATTCTAACCAAGAGGATTTATCTTGAGTTGAAAAAACACCACCCACAAATCCTTCATGGGATTCTAGATCATTCTTGAGACCTAATTGATTCGAGAAAAAATCTAACTCTTTCTCGGCATCATCGGTGACGGTACAAAACCGAATTCCTAATATTTCCATAGTAACTCCTGTTGAACTTTATATAACCGAATTTTTAAAATAGTCGTTTTAAGCACTAGCCGCTCGCGCTTCTCGCTGAAACAAACCTGAAATAATTGATACCACTAACCCGATAACAAAAACCGTTAGAAACATCACAAAGAAGTTAAACGTGGTGTTCATAAACAGGGCCTTTTCTTGCTCAAGCTTAGCGATTTGCGCATCAATTTCAGCTTGTGGTGCTCCACTGTTTTGAATGTTGGCTAGGTAGTATTGATAGTATTCTTGCATAAATTCTGGATGAATATAGGTCACATAAATCACGTTATAGACGCCGAACATAAACCCAGCGATAAAGCTGATGCCCGCCCCAATACCGACGATCTTGGCAAAGCCGACTACTTCATCAGGGTGACGTTTTTGGTACTCTCTAACTGCTAAAAAGATCATCATTAAGGACAAAATCATGGTGGAATAACCAATGATCTCGCCAGTCTTGAAGGTATCAGGACCGTAACCAATAATGAGTCCGGTTATCACCGGAATGAGCACTATGATAGTTCCAGCTATAAGGCCATATTTTAAAATATTTGATTTCACGTTGAGCTTTCCTTGTTTATTTTTATATCGATTAGTTAAGCACTCAATCTATCTGTATGACTTGATTTTTGCCATCACCCAAATGGGTGACTAGATGATTATCGTATTATATTCAACAACTTAGCCTCTGACAAAGCTTGAGTTCGATTACTCACTCCGAGTTTATTAAACAACTTACTTAAATGAGTTTTCACAGTATTCGGTGAGATTTCTAGGGCTTTAGCAATTTCTTTGTTGGTATAGCCATGACAGAGCAATTGCAATACTTGTTGTTCTCGCTCGCTATATTCCGCTAACAATTGCTGATTGATTATCGGTGGAATCGATTCGGAGCTTGATGGCTTAGATGAAGTCTTTTCTGATACTTCTTCTGCTTTCAATGGCTCCTTTGACGACGCCCACTTTGTCCAAAAGCGAGCGCCCAAGATCCCCGCCAATAAAAACAGAGCCGCCACCACAGCAAGGTAGCTTTCTAAATTTAATTTATAACTAAAAAATTGAAATTCCAAAAATTTCAATAGGCTCAATGCTACAAATAAAATTAGGGCGTATTTAGTAACTATTCTTGGCATAAAAGTCTGAACTTTAAATTGATGTGAACAATCATACTGCCATGTAAATCATTTTGCCATTCTACTTAGCTCACTAATTCATCGAAAATTAGCCTTTGTTTTAACGATAAAGGATTACCATCGATTGTATAGAATGCGCGCAATTTGGCGTTATCTCGACGTCAATTGACTATAATTAGGCCAACGTCACCTTAAAAAGGTCTCCTAGCTATGATTATCTCTTTAAGACACAGCTTCCCATTTATGGCCTCTGTTTGCGCCTTACTACTTTCTGCTTTGATGATGTGCGGATGTGGTGGTGGTTCTAGCGACGATGATGATGAAATTATCGTCGACCCTATATTAGAGCCAACTCGAACCTTCAAAATGGGTTTTACCCCTTGGCTATATGAAGCTTCATTTGATGCAATGGATGTCACCTACAACCGCCTTTCAACTCATGGCGATATCATTAAGCAACAAATCCAGGGCGGTATTCCTTGGCAAGAATCATTAGATCAAACAGATTATCATTTAAATGTTGAAGCAGAAATCACTAATCGAATAAATAGAACGCCTGCGGGCTCCAGCGTTTTCTTAGCTATCGACTCGCTAAACACTTCACGCGATGCTCTTAGTCCCAACTGGGGAGAAACTGACAATCAAGATCGCACTGGCGAATGGGCGACTCGGAGCTGGAATTCTCCTGAAGTCATTCAGGCTTATCTAAACTTTTCCATTGATATGATTAACCGGTTTGATCCAGAGTATTTTGAATACGGAACAGAAGCCAGTGAGTTAATCCTCAATAACCCGGCTGGATATTTGGAATTTGTGATATTTGCAGAGGCAATCTATACATCCCTATCGACTCTTTACCCTGATTTAAAATTAGTCACTTCAGTCGCTTTGAAATCGCCTGGTAGTTCCCAAATGCAGTTAATTGAAGCGAGCTATGGCGAAGTGATGGAGTTCACTGATGTATTAGGAATTAGTGTTTATCCTTATGCATTTTTTAGTCATGATGATAAGGGTGATCCAGCGAATCTTCCAATTGATTGGTTAAGCCAAGCTGAGGCGATAGCGGGAAGCAAACCAATGGCCATATCCGAAACCGGTTGGATTGCTGAAGATCTAGAAATCGCTGAGTTTCAACTCTCAGCAATGAGTGATGCAACAAAACAAAATGCGTTCTTAGAGAACCTACTAGATCGCTCTCAGACCATGAACATGGAATTCGTCATTTGGTGGACTGTCACCGACTTTGATACCTTGTGGGAGAATGAACTTGCTCAAGATCCGATAGCCAAAATTTGGAAAGATATTGGGCTTTATGATCAGAACCAATCGCCGAGGATGGCTTTGCAGACTTGGGATGAGTGGTTGGGGTATGAGGTGGAAGCCGATTAAGTCGTAGTCCGACTTTTTTGAATCTAAAGCGTTTCGCAGCGCTTTGCTTTCCTGCGACATACTTTTGTGAAAGAACAAAAGTATGCAAAAGTCTTTTTCGCTAATATAACTGGTTACAAATTCGCTTATAGTCCTAATATGCCTTTAAGCGCCCTACTCGTTGGGAGAGAGTCAGCGGAAGAAAAGAGCTCGCTGGCGCTCATTTACTTTTCTTGTCTACCCGCTGTCTCATGATTTTCACTTCTCCGTTATAGCCGCTAGAGTGCTATAATTCGCATTTAATCGCTCGTTGACTATTTATGGATTACGAGGTGAAAGGACTTATTTTGCCCAGTGGCTCCTAGCAAATCCGACATCCCCATGCTCATCGGATTAGTGGAAAAGCTGTTTGAGCGCAGCGAGTTCTTTTTCACCCGTTGAGCGTTATAAGCCACTCAGAATTCGATTAAAAAAATCAAGCCTAACGAGATATCTCAAACGTGCTAGGTTCAACGAAAGAAGCTTTTGGGTACTTTTGTCTTCTAACAAAAGTCCCTCGCAGGAAAGCAAAGCGCTGCGAAACGCTCTTGAATTCATATTCAGCTCGTAAGAAAAAATTTATGTCCCTTGATACAATTAATTAAGCTAATGCAGGTGCAACTATCTATCGCAGGCAAGCAAAGCACAGCGAAACCTCTTTTGAAAAAAATAGGAAAGAATATTAATTCTTTCCACCCCCTAGTTCTAACCCAATCCCCTCATTCAAATCATTAGAAGTCATAATAATTCCCTCTACCCATTCGAGTGGCAACTGAGTCATATCTCTAACGATTTCCAAGGCAACAATATCTAATATTCAATTCTAAAATGCCCAAACTATGGAATTGTTTTCAACTAAAGCTTCATGCTCAACTAGTTCAATTTGTTCTCCAAGAGACCATATTTGAATTAACACTCGTTCAGTATTAGTACTGAGCATTAACTGCTGCTTGACTTTACCAGGGCTAAAGTTTGCAATTAACAATCTCGAATCAAAATCCGGAACCCAATCATTGTTTTGGTTTCTCGCATACTCTGAATAAACCGAAATAAATGATCGTCCATCTAACGCTGATCGAGACTCCACATTTAATTCGACCGGAGTCATTGTCAGGTATTCAAAATCATCAGGAGCGACTAGGTTTTTAGTTTGTGGCGGTTTGATCTCCGCTGGAACTGATGCACTGATCTCTTGCGGCTCTGATTCAGGATCGCCGCCCCCCCCACATCCAGTAAATAGAGAAAGCAAGGTCACTTGAAGCAGTGTTATCTTTAAATTTAACTTTATCATCGTCTTCTCCGCTAATAGACTTTCTGACTAATTGCATTTTCTGGAAGATACCAACTTTGATTGTCTACTCCCCCTGATTCAACCCATGCTCTAAAATCTGGATAGGCTTCTAATATATCGACTCGTTCAAGCGGATAAGACCACTCTTCAGCCACTTCAATGGCCCAGGGCAAGTTTCCGCTTGTTTTATAAAAGCGTTGGTTGGCTATGTCACTGGTATCTTCTAACATTCCAAGCAGAGTCAAATCTGCCAGATCAGTAGGAGGCATGTCCGGTAGGTGAATTTCCAATGAACGGCCTGGGGATTCGGTAAAAACTTCTCCTCGTCCCCAGTAAGGTGTTGCAAACACAAATGGATTGTATGGCGCTTTTGGCATGTCAATTAAATCGACAGGACTGATGAAGTTTGCACTAACTTCAAAACTGAATTCAATCTCTTCGCTGCATTCAGTTTCCGTACGATAAAATCGGCACTCCGTTTGTACGTTCTGTCTCAGATCATCAGATATTTTTAACACCGCCTCGGACTGTTCTTCTTCGAGCGGGTTAAAGCTCTGAATTTCATTATTAAACAAAATTCTTAACCGGTTCTGATCGATATTATTTCGCGCAATCGACTGCAAATGTACAGCAAAGCCATTGTGATACACAGCACCTAAAGCTTGTAAGCGACCGTAAAGGTCAACTCTGACAACTTGCTCGTCTCTGACTAACTCTACTACTCGATAATTCATTACAACATCGTTGAGGTCATAGTCTCCAATGCTTGGCCAGATATCCTCGTAAGCCAAAGTGACCCAACCGGTTTCAGATGGATAATACCGATAACTGACGTTCGGTTGAGAAATGGTCACTGGATAATCTTCTACCTCTCCATCCGGCGCACCACCAAGAGCCGTCAACTCTTGAGCCGAAGAATATCTAAATCTAGCCCATGAATTTCCAGCTACCGCTGAAATGGGAGCTCGATAACTTAAGATGTGAGTTCCGCTGGTAAGCTCGACAGATGTAATAATATTTTCTAATTCGTCATTAAAATCGCCATCGACATTCCAGTCAATCCATCCGTGAAGAAAGCCTTCTCCTTCCACCGTCACTTGAATTAGGCCGTCGAGACCGATTTCAATTGGAGTTACAAATCCAATTCCGTCTTCGTCATCTTGGTTGGAATTATCATCGTTAACTGCAAATGGTAACCCGTCAGATTCGCCGTCTGGTAGCGCTGTTCCCAGATACATATCAAGAGTGATTTCATGTCTCGGCCCATTATCGGAAAACAAAGTTCCATAAGTTGTTGGAGCATCCCCCCAGTCTGTATTCTCCACTGAAATGGGTGCAAAGGCACAACGAGCACCATCATTTTGACTTGAGAAAGGTCCCTGTGCGAAGAGCTCGGCAGTCACATTGGGCTGTTCTGGATTGCTAAGATCGATTCTAAAGATATTTCCATCACTGTTTCTACTGACGTAATAGAACCCATTAACGTCAAAATAACCCGCACCAAAAGTTCCGGTTTCTCCAGTATCCCCGACTTCAACACTCTCACCTGTCACCAAAGAGATTTGATGCAGAATTCCCGTTCGATTGTCAACCGCATATAGTTCTCCATTACCAGGGTGAATAGCAAAATCTGTTAATTGCAAGGTAGTGTCGGCACTATCAACCCTTTGCGCCGTTAAGTAGTTTTCCCTTTGAGGATCGAGATTAATTCGATAAAAACCTACATTTTTGCGATAAATGTAATAGTAATTATCCGCAACATCTCCTACATAAAATGTTGTATTCGATGGAAGTCCCGTCACATTTAGTTCTGTTACCTGAAAATCCTTCCCTATTCTTACAACCGAGAAAGATGTCGTATTAAATCCATAAATATATCGGTCAACAAAGTTAAATCCTACACCATTAATGTTCCCATCAACTCCAACATAATTCTCTAAAACAGAGTAGTTGCCAGTTAAAAGGTTAAGGCCATAAATCTGTACATTATTACCTTGAAACAAAAACGCCTTACTCGGGCAATCTTCAAACGGCTCTTCTGCTAAACATTCGGAAATAAAAACTACTAACAACAAACTAAATAATCGCTTTTTAATACCTGTTAACATCATTTATAGAGCTCCTTTTGACACGGAAATTATTACCGGTTCTGAGTAATTAGTTACGAATAGAAGTTAGCAATTAACAAATATTCTAAAACGGTTGGGACTTTGTTTACATCAATTACTCTAATGCAAGTTGCCTGCCAGAATAATTTACCGTAATCGTGAATAATTGAGTGTCTTTACCCAAAACATATCGGGTTAGTGCGCCATGATTTGCATTTTGCAATGCGTACTGAACAATCGTCGCAACTTGCGTCGACAAATTCAGCTCGCTAATGTTTGAAATAGTTCATCCCAGTTTTTCTGATAATCAGCCCATGCATTTTTGACTTGATTACGGCCATTTATCCCCCACTGAGCGAGTGGCATATTAGGGATTCCTCTTAATAGCCGCAGAATTCCATCGGCGCTATTATCACTCAACAAACTTCCACACTTCATATCTGAATTTTCGTCGCTTATCTGCTCTGTTAATCCATCGATATCAGAGGCAATGACTGGGCGAGCTGCAGCCTTGGCCTCCAAGCAAACTAAACCAAAAGCTTCGCTAGTCGACGGAATTACAATCAAGTCACACTCGCTTAAGAAAGAAGGAACATCGTCAACCCTTCCAGCAAAATGAATAGCACTATTATTATATGCTAGCTGCTTTAACCTATGTTCCTCCGGACCGGTACCCGCAATAGTTAACGTCAGATCTATTGAGGTCACTCTGTTAAACGCCTCAATCAATTTGTCGAAGCCTTTTTCGGGAGCAAGACGACCATAGGCCCCAATCGAAACATGCGAAGTTTGATCGAGTTTACTTACCTGTAGAAATTGGGATAGCTCTCGACACTGTGGAATTGAAATTGATTTTTTTAGAGGTAATAGTTTTGCATTATCAATCCAACGCCCTTGACCTTTCGATACGGCAATGACTTTGTCAAAAATAAAATAATTCAACCTTAGCATTACTCTAAAACGTAATCTCGATGGTACTTTTGACTCAAAGCTAGCGGTGTAATGATGTTCTTGCAAAATCATTTTTGCGCCAGGGTTTAACAATCGAGTCAACAAATTGGGAATGATACTGCTCCAACTTGAGGCGTAATGAACCATAATGATATCTGCATTTAGTTTTTTTCTAGCCCATGAGGTCGGATTAATCAACTCAAAATTAAATTCATATTTCTTTGATATATCAGACTCTGACAAACTCTTTACCACTGATAGAATCCCCCCCATATTCTGATCGTTTAGTAGGTTTGAAATTCTTGGCTTTGAGGGTCCCGCTTGCGAAGTTAGTTTTTTAGCACCCAACTTTTGTATCTTCTTTTTAATGCCTAGAAGCGATAATTTCACAAGCCACTTCCATCTTCTTAATGGCTTGCAATGGGTTCTTTGGTCCTTTAGTAACTGTTTCGCAATAGCATATCGGTTACTGCCAATATTTAACTCCGCTAGATGAATTAAATGCCCGGCGATATAGCGCTTTACATCTTTAATTAGGTTTGAAGGTACTTGAAGCTTCTCAATATTAGCTTGCAAATTTCTACTGAATGGAAGCTCATTGCTGGGTATTCTTTCTATACTGATTCTATTTTCTGCGTCTAGTACGTAAGTAATATCACAACTGGGATGTACCGCCATACTGTACTCTAGGCCAATTCGCGCCCAGAGATCTTGATCCTCTCCTTGTATTTGGCCAACCGGAAAGTGTCCGACCCTAGATAGCACCCTTTTAGGAATACAAACTCCAGAAGCAACAATTGGAAGATCCCCTCTAGAAGCGGTATAGAAATAATTCGTTATTTCTAGCGGCTTATTCTTAAGACCAAAAATTCGACTTGGTTTAAAAGTGTTTCCTACAGCGTATTGGTAACGAGTGCCATAAGCTCCCGCGTTTGGAAAGTTAGTAATTAGCTTTTTAATATGACATAAATATTGTTTTCCCATAATGTCATCCGCGTCAAAAAAAACTAAATAGTCCGAATTTGCCTCTCGAATTCCATTATTTCGGGCAACTGACACACCTTGGTTCGCTTGGGTTATTAGCCTCAATCGGTGATCTTTAATAGTTAACACCTGCTCTGCGCCGCCATCAGTTGAACCATCATTAACGACAATGACTTCAAAATTTCGATGATGCTGTGAAAGTATACTCTGCAATGTTTGATTGACAGATGTAGCTTTGTTATAAAGCGGTATAATTATTGAGAAGAACATCATTTATCTCCTAAGAAATTTAACTGTTTAAGTGATTTATTTTGCTTCGGTATGAACTGCGTAATCGTCCAAATGCAATAAGCAGGCATCAATAAATGGATGCACAGTATTGCTCCAGCAACTCCAACTACGCCCCATTGGACACCGATGGATATTGCTAATAAATACCCGATGCTAAAAAGAATATTCCAACAAAAATCAACGTCTGCTCTGCCAAGTGATTTCAATAGTTCAGATGCAGCCTCACCCATTGGTCGGGGAATAGCTGAAAGGCAAAGCAAGGAAATTGGAACGATAGCAATGTTCCATTGCTCTCCAAATAATAGAGGGACATACCAATACGCTAGAATTGCTTGGGTTGCTATTATGGGGATCAATACCAATGATGTCGTTCTAATCGAGCTTAGAAATTCTCTGCGCAACTGATGAAGATTGCTTGAAAACTCACACAAATGTGTAAAAAGAGACAAGTTAAAAGCCGAAATCAACGAAAGACTAATACCTAAACCCGCATTCTTAGCGAAGTAATAAATTCCGGCGGCCTCTAATCCTAAAACCCAGGCGACTAGAATATTATCGATATTAGCACGCAAGACTTTCGCTAACTCTGATCCTAATATGTTCTTTCCAAATTGAAGGATTTCAGCCGCTCCTTTCATAGTGGCACCTAATTGCCTAGACCATTGTTGTTGCGAGAGCGTTCCAAACAACCAAATAGGAGCTACTAAAACTTTAGGAATTATGATCGACCAAATACCAAATCCAAATAAGGCCAAAACCGCGGTTAGCAGATTATCTGCTGTTATTTGGCTAGCAGACACAATAGCTGTGACACGCAGTTTATTGTTTCGTTGAATTAAAAAAGCCTGTACCAACCCGAATGGCATAATTAAGTAAACAATAGCCAAGTAAGAAATCATATAACCAAGTTCGGGATTTTGATAATAATCAGCGACTATCAAAGCCACACTACACTGCAGAATAGTAAGTCCAATAAAGAAGATCCAATTGAGTCGATACGCCGTATTGCAAATTTGACTCAGCTGTTCTTCCGAAGCCTGAATAATTTTGGCCCCAACTCCATTTTGCGCTAGTACTTTTATCAATTCATTGCAGGTTAAGGCTACCGCGGCAATACCAAATTCTACTGGCGATAAATATCTCGCGAGTATGACCGCTGTGATCAGACGAGTGATTCGATTAGCGAGTTCAGCACCAGCAAGCCAACTCGCATTCTTGAAAAAACGGTTACCTTTCATGCGCAACAGTACTCGCTTTAGCCAGCTAATCTTTGTCGCTAAAAAACCAGTCGGTAGAACTTCTTTTTTTTCTTGATATGATTTCATTGAATCTCCTTCTTGATTAATTCGCTTTGGGTGCTTGACTCAGAAATCGTGTCAGTTCCAATAGGAGACTTTAATGGTTGCTTGTGAGCAATTCCTAAAATAATAAGACCGGGCCAAAACAAGTACGCTAGAATTTCGAGATTTTCTCCAAAGGTATAAAGAAAGATTACGATCACAAACCCTAAACCGACAGTCGCTGTTCGATTCGTTTGGCTCTTCATTAGAAGCTCAATAAAGCTATAGGCTAGTGCCATTGCTAAAGCAGCGAATCCAACCGCGCCTTTTACGAATAATAATCCATACCAACTATGATGTGATCCTATAGGCATATACTCAACCAGATGAGGACCTCTTTCCACTACGCCGTGCCCCCATACACTTGCTTCACTTTGCCAACGGTCTACCGCAATTCTACCTAGTGCTTCTCGTACACGACTTGAGTCAGCGCGAGCGGAACGAAAGCCGTCTTTAACCAACTCCAAAGAATAAAGTATTGATGGTGCAAAAATCCCCGCTACTAATGAAGCAATAGCACCTTGAATTAAGGTCGAAAGTTTGAGCATATTACTTAGGAAGTACAAAGTGATTGGTAGAATTACCGCGGTAGCCAAAGCTAAACGCGATTTACAAACTATTATCATGAGAAGACTGCCAATCAGTCCAATGACTCTCCAACGTTTTTCTTGTTGTAGCGAGAATAATAGATAAAGGCTCGCAACGAAGCCCAGCGCCGGCGCCCAAGGAGCAAACAAAAACCAACGAACACCTCCTTCCGGGGTTATGCTGTACAATGAGACTCTAAAATATTCTGGTCCCGGACCACCGACAATACTCAACGGTGAAATGTAAAGTTCTTGAGGTAATCCGATCAAATAGGCAATCAATAGAAATGGAAAAATTATCAAAGTCTGCAAACAAACTATGCTAGTCGCTCTATAGATAATATTTGGGCGAATATTTAGGCAGCCAATCAATGGGAAAATTGCCATTAGTGCCCAACCTTTAGCCCAACCAATTGATGACTTAATAGTGGTTGCTGTACCTAATTGCCAATCAAGGTGTCCCATCCATAATGCTATCAACATAACGAACATTGACAGCGTCCACACCCAAACTCCCCATGGAATGAATACTCTTTCCCCATCAATAACTCCGTTTTGTTGCATCCATAATTTCTTACACAGATAGGCTAACATTATCCATCCCACAACGGGTGCAAGAATGTATAAACCACCAATCAAATAGATTGGGTAAGTCATGGTAATTGAATACCAGACTACACGTTCTTCAAAATTTTCTGGACGAAGGGTTTTCTTATCCATAGTAAAATCAATCCTACAATTGTAAACAAGCTACTGGCAAAGGCACCTAAAAGTGCAAGTAACTTATTGGGTGAACTCGGTTTTACGGGCAAGCTAGGAGAATCCAAGATTTGAACTAACGGATATGAAACGAAAACATCCGATTTACTGGTATCCGTTCTTGCTAAGGCTGAAGTAAAAATCGCCTCAGCTACTTGGTGGTTCCTGATTAACTCATCGAGTTTTGATGCGGGGATAGTTAACTCATTTCGCTCCTTAATAAGCTCATCGATAATCGTCTCTAATGCGGATATCTTATTTTTAAGGCCCACTATGGCCACATCAAAATCAATTAGATCCTGCAATAGTTTGTTACGCGTTTTATCAGAATTAAGTTGAAGCAGTTCTCGACCGGCTTTCCTCTCAACTCCGACTAATGTTCGGAATCTTTCATTTAGAGATGTCAGCGTACTCTTATATTTTGCAAACGCTTTTTTTACTTCAGGATGATTGGAACCCCATTTGGTATTGGTAGTTGAATATATCAATTGGTTTGTTGAGAATTCTTCTTTTGCTTTTTGAAATAGACTGTCATTTTGGAGAACGAGTGCGTAATTGGCTTGTTTAGCATCAATACCAATATTGTTTTTAAGACTTTTTTCTTTACCCACCAACTCACTAAGTAAAGCGATTGATTGAGTTTTCTCTCGCCTTAGCTGTTCAATCGACATTACCAGTTCGTTAAACTGCGACATAGAAACCAAATTTGAATCCGACTGAAAACTAAGTAACTGCTGACTGGCATAGTCCAGTTTTTCTCGATATGCATTTAAAGCTACCGTGGCGCTTCCTTGATGCTGATGAGTCTCGTCTTTTCTTAATTTTTCTAACAAAGCAAGAAATGACCGATGCAGAGCAAGCGCCTTATCTTGAGCCTCCTTTGGCGAACGTCCCTCGATGGAGAAATATAAAAGAGAGGTTTGGTCGATTAGTTTAACTCTCGGTTTAGAAAAACTGTGGGCTGGCATATCCAAGTACGAAGCGGCATTTCTGAGCACAAAACTGCTCACAGCAAATTCTTTATAGTTTGCTTTTGCACTAGTCGATGAATTTGAATAAGGAGATGCTGCAGCCGTCGATGTTTGGCCGATATCAACCAGACTGACATTTGCTCCAGCACCTTTCCCCGGCAACACCAGAGTCCACTCGCTTCGGTAGATTGGTTTTGCTAGCTTGATATAGGCTAATGCGATCCCCCAAATTATACTCAGAGTTAGAGTCGCTAAAATAATATAACGAGGTTTTCGATTGGTACTTGCCGGAGACCAGAGTAAAATTCTCTTAATTGTTCCTAAAGGAACTCTTTCATTTGAATCAACTGCCATCTTAGTCCTCTCCAAGATTTAGAAGCAATGAAACGGGATCAAACAAGTCTCTAATAGTCCGCGCTACCGCTCGCACATTAGTTACATTCGAGTCATAACAAGCTATACCATCATTGGGCATTAAGTACGGATTAAACTCGTCTCGGTTATGGTTTCGAACGAGCTCTTCAATAGAGCGCTGGATTACCCTCGTCGCCCCCGAAGATAGATCGGTTGTCACCAAAATCGCGACTCGTGACGCATTCGTTGAAATCGTCCCACCGACGCAATTTGCTGAAATAAGCCCTCTTAATAATCTGGTACCAAAAGGTATACTTCTGGCGTGTTTACCAATAGCTGAATTCCCGTTCGATTCAGATGGCGAAGACAAATTTGAGATAAATATGTCAAACCCCGGAGGGGTAATTTGTGAAGGCCTCATTAGTTCTGTTTGGGTAATACCCATCGAAGGAATGATAACCTGATCTCCAGCGACTAACGGAATATCATCGTAACTAGTGCCGCTCATTATCCCAGACAAGTCTATAAAACTAACAATTCCGTTGCGAATTACCCTAATGTTTTCTAGGTCAGCATCAGGTCTTACTCCTCCCGCACTTCTAATCGCAGTGGTTAAAAACCGCTCAAAGGTAGAGTCACCATTTCTTTGGGTTTGCATATAGTTTTTTTGTTCAACGGAACGCTGGTTAATAGTTACACCGCCGGGAGAAAATACAGAGCCTGATACCAGTACCTTGATTGCCGACCACTGCTGGATTTTACAGCTAACTAAAGCATTACTAGGATTGAGGATTTTCTGTCTTATTAGGTGTTGCGTCAGCTCAACCTCAACTTGTCTTACAGTTTTTCCAATTACTAATATGGAATCAACGTAGGGCAAGCTAAGTAAACCATCGATGTTTATTTCATAGACACCATCAAAAGTTTCATCACCAGCGATATTAACCACCAATCTATCACCTGGTGATAAGGTCAATGGTGTATAGCGATCGACCTGATATAGCTCATCAGCAGGAGTATTTTCTACTTGAATCTTTCGTACTAATTTGGCTAATTCTAGATCGCTGTATTGAGTAGTCTGCCGATTTTTAAAATCTACTTTTGCGAAATTCGAGCAACCTAAGACACTAGTTCCAATTAGAATAAACAGTATTATTCGAAGAAACATCATTTCAGATACCTTGCGAATTGATTGCTGACTGAATTGATAAGTGTATTGGAATTGTTTTTTCAGAATAATTCGAGCGTATTAAGCTTCGAATCTTAGAGCTAGGATTAATTAAGACTAGCCAACCGTTCTTTGAACGTGCCAACTCTGCACACCGCTCAAGCAGTTTAAGCGCTTTTCTTCCTATCGAGCTTATCTCGCTGATATCGATGACTAATCTACCAAAACCGCGGTTGATGATGAAAATCATTTCATCTTCAATCTTCAACGCCTCATTCGAAGAGAAGTCATCAACAAATTTAACTTGCTCTACTTTCTCTATAGTTCTATACATCATTAGCATTAGAATTCTCCTGTAGTCTATCGATTACAAACGTGTTAGTTACTTTAGTTAATGCAAAACAAGAGCCAACTATCGATAAGTCTAAATATTGATTACAATCAACAACTTACCAGGATCGCGTAAGAACAGCTAAGGTTCAATTCGCAATTCGCAACTCAATGTAGAGTTAGTAGAATTAAATTCCCATTTTGCGAAATAACAATTAATGCTACATAAAATAAGGTTGAGACGTTCTAAACTCTTAAATGAATAGTGTGAGTTAGCTAAGAAGAAAAGGCGTCACAAGGTATATCGACTTAAACCATTCTACGAGTTGGTTGAATACGTAAAATGGTTTAGAGTGGAGGGTATCAACTTAGTTGTCTTGAACAGTTAAGCGATTGAAAGCAGCTCATGAGATTCGTCCGTAGATTGAAAATATTTGCGACTGCTAGCAGAGTTTAAACGAATAGACTTCTTCCATTTGCCATCTCGGTTAAAGGTTATCAGATAGTCTTTAGTCAGAATCGAGTTAGTAAGGTTGGTACTTGCGGGAATCTGACAATATGGACCAATGATGGAATTTTCAATCGTGCAACATTCACCTATTACGCAGTTGTTTCCAATGATCACACTTTCTCCCAACTTAGTGCCTGAACCGATGATACAACCATTTCCTATTTGAGAGTTCTTCCTTCTCTTTAATCTAGAATTCGTTGGCGGGTAATTATGAGCTATCTTAGCTCTAGAACGGTGTGACATAAAGCTTGGCAATTCAGCTAACGGTTGCTGGCCGCAAAGCTGATTCTTAAGGGTTAAGTGGTTAATCTTCTTATAATCTTCTATAGTACCAATATCGAGCCATTGGTATGGTTGGTTGATTCCCATTACTCGCTCATTCTGTTGTACCCATTTGGGCAAAAGGTCACCTCCAATATCTAATCCATTTTCTAAAGGAATTTTAGACACCGATTTCGGACTAAAAATATAGACTCCTGTGTTTGCTAAACACCTTACTTCATCAACTATTTTCGGCTTTTCTACAAACTCTTTTATACAACCAGTCTTGTCGATTTTTGCAACACCGTATTTATGTGCTAATGAAGCATCAATCTCCTTTAAGAGTACACTGACTAGAGCAGATGACTTTGAATGAGTATCCATGGCTTTTTGGATGTCTAAATCTATAATGGCATCTCCACAAAGTACTAAAACAGGCTGGTCAAAAAACTGATAGAACTGTTGAGCTAGAGCAAGACTAGTCCCAGAACCTTTCGGTATTGCCCGATACCCTTCCTGAGACTCTATCATTTCTGGTAAGTAGGTAATCGATACACCAAACTGTTGTCCATCACCAAAACATTGCTCTATCATTTCCCCTTTGTATCCAGGATTCATCATGATTTCAGTAACACCTGAAGACGCCAAATGCTCGATGATATACTGTAATACTGGTTTATTTACTATTGGTACAAGTGGTTTTGGCATCTCTGTTGTTAGAGGCCTTAACCGTGTACCTTCTCCCGCGATCAATATAAATGCTCTCATATTTCTACTCCTAGTTGTATAAACTTTCAGTCGCTCTTTTATTAAAACTACCAACACAATCGGTTGGTACTTGAGAGACCGTTAATCTAGTAACTGCAAACATCAGGCCAAGTAAATCGTGCAAGTTTTGTATGAAGATACGAGTGCGTTAGGTATTATAGGGAAAGGTTTGTCGCATATTGCAATGCAGTTAGGAAATCGAGCTACCAATTCGCTAATAGTTGGTTTACGATAATCAACAACTCTTAACTAAGTATTGATCTTTAAGAGACTAATTATCGTAAATCACACAAGTATTAACGCTAAGTCCTATTTTTCCATTAAATGCTAGTAACGCTGAATTCAACGCGGTATGTAGATAGATTTGGTGTGAATATTGAAGAACGTTATTTTACTGCTGTGATTCGAAAATTATGAATTACTCAATGGTTGGCAAGAAAAAATACTAGAAAATTAATTTCACATAAATACCCATTTTTAGGGAAGACGTACTACCTCCTCTCAAAAAGTAAAAAATGGCTCAGCAATCTACTACTCACTTATCAAGCCAAGCTTGCTTTTTGCGATAAATGGTAGACGCACTAATTTCCAGAAACGCGGCGGCTTTTGGAATATTTCCTTCGCAAAGTTCGATTGCATGTTCGATGATTTCTTTCTCAGCTAACCATAACGGTCGGATTTCACCTTTGGCATTTCTTTCTTTCGATTCAAAATCAATGGTAAGCTCTTGAACGAACTCATCATCCATTGGTTCAATTTGACTTTCACTATCTTCAGTTCTAGGTTCAATGACATCAACTAACTGTTCGTCAGTATCAATATTATTGTCACCCGCTTGTTCTTCAAACTTGTCCAAAGGAGCGGGCAACATATCTAGAGTTATACAGTTCGATTGATTTAACACAACAATGTTTCTAATTACGTTGCAAAGCTGTCGAACATTTCCTGGCCAAGGATACGATAGAAATAAGCTCTTGACCGATGGATCAATTTCACTAAATGATTTGCTTTCTTCTTCATTAATCTGAGTTAAGGTGGCCAAAGCTATTTCAACGACGTCTTTATTTCGCTTCCTTAAAGGTGGCATCTCTATCGGTATCACATTGAGTCGATAATACAGGTCCTCTCTAAAACGACCGTGACTAATTTCCTCCAGAGGGTCTCTATTTGTGGCACAAATAATCCGTATATCGACACGAATTTCTTTGCTACTACCGACAGGCTGAAAGCAGCCCGTCTGAATAAACCGCAAGAGTTTACTTTGTAACGCTATGGGCATTTCACCAATTTCGTCTAAAAACAAGGTACCTCCATCGGCCAAGCTAGCCGCGCCCTGCCGCGCCGATGAAGCGCCCGTAAATGCTCCTTTTAGATGTCCAAAGATCTCACTTTCCAATAAGTCGTTAGGAATCGCTGCACAGTTTAGAGCGATAAAGGCATGCTGAGATCGCTCACTACATTGGTGAATTGCTTCCGCACATAATTCTTTCCCTGTTCCACTTTCACCTGTTATAAAAACTGTCGCTTTGCTTGTCGCGGAACTCTCAATAATGTTGTACACGTTTTGCATCGCTAGAGAAGAACCGATCATTTTTTTCAACCCATGGCGGTCACATGACTCTTCATATCGATTAACTATTTTCTTAAGTTCTCTTTCCTTCAATATATTATTAATGGTTACTAAGAGACGCGCTTTATCAAATGGTTTTGAAAGAAAGTCATTTGCTCCCATTCGAATCGCGTTCAATGCAACATCTACTGAACCATGTGCCGTCATAATAATGACTGGAATATCAGTATCTTTTTTTCTTATACTCTGAAGGACTTCTAAACCAGAAATATCTGGAAGCTGTATATCTAATAGAACAAGTGCATATTCTTGTTTGGAGAAAAGCGAGAGAGCTTGCTCTCCATCATAGGCTATTTTTACATTATATTTTTCTGCTAGATAGCCTGAATAAACAACCACATTTGCATGGCTATCTTCTACCAGTAGCAATGTTTCTTTGACGGTTTCTTTGGGCATTAATAATTCTCACTTTCTATTTTGATTGTTCTCAAAAATCTATTCTAGCAAATAACACGCTTATGAAGTTGTTATGTCAAAGTTTTTATACTGCTCTATTGTCAACTTGGCGTATAAGAAGGTTGATTCGATTAATGGAGTAATTTGCTTCAATTCAACTCGCTCTTGTCTTGCCAAACACTCCAACTGCTGAGTGATTAAATACAATTGAGTAGCACCAAAAGTACCTGAACAACTTTTGATAGCGTGAGCCTGCTCAACGATTTCATTCAAGTCTCTCTCTACGTGAGCTTGTTCAAGAGCTAGAGCTCTATTTTTTATTTCGTCACAGAATATTAGTAACATTTTTGGTAATGTTTCTATAGACGTGTCTTTGGCAAGCTGTCTAATCACGTTTTTGTTGAGAATTTCCTGGCCGCTATTAGAATCCTTATTGGGCTCTTTAGAACTAACTATTTCTCGGACTTCGTTTGCTTGTTTTATATGTCGTACTGTTTTACTTGCCAAATTTGGTTTTGCTCGTCTTCTTTTTCTAGAGGGCTTTTTAATATGCTGATTAATAATTAGTATTAACTTCTCAAACTCCACCGGCTTGCTGATAAATTCATTTATACCTACAGCCAAACAACGCTCTATCTCCGAGATTTCAGCGTTCGCAGTTAAGGCAATTATTGGAGTCGTTGAATTCAATTTTGAATCACTTCTAATTCTAGATGTCGCATCGAGACCATTAAGAACTGGCATCCTCATATCCATTAGAATAGCGTCGTAACAGTGTTCATCCGCAAGATTTACAGCCTCTAGTCCGTTAACCGCTTCGTGTACCTCAAAGCCGTGCTCTAGTAATATCTCTCTAGCAATCACTCGATTCACCTCGACGTCTTCGACCAGTAAAATCAATTCGTTATTGGCGGGAGTGAGTTTAATAGTTGGCTCCTCTGAGATCACCTCTAATGGCTTCTTCTTTAGAAGCCAGTTAGATATGTCGCGGTCAATTAACGGTTTCTCAAATATTTCGCAGGCAGAGTTTTCTATGTCAAAATCAGAGTCCCAGACACTGGCAACTATCGCAACTTGATCTTCACTTCTAGTTGCGAATTGGTTTAACACCTTGGAATCGGGCCATTTAGAATCTACAATAAAAAACTCGCCTTCGCATTCTACGGTAGGTACATCAATATGGTTTTCAGAGGAAACCACTATCAATTCAAAACTCTCACTCGTAACTTGACGCCTTAACATTCGGCGAATGAATTGAATCAATAACGGGTTTTGAGAGAATAGGTAGATTTTACCTGTCTTGTTACTGCGGATAGCGTTAGTTTCTGCTTCATTGTTTTCTATAGAAACAGGTATCCCGACTTTAAATCGGCAGCCTTCGCCATATTGGCTGGTGACACTAATATTACCTTTCATAGCTTCAACAAATCGCTTTGCAATCGCCAAACCTAATCCAGTCCCTCCGTAGCCGGTATCTCGTACCGCATCAACTTGCTCAAATTCTGCAAACACACTAGGCAGCATCTCTGATTCAATACCTATCCCAGAATCAACCACCTCAATATTGAGGTAAGTATTTTCAGAACCTGAAGAATCGATACCCACCCATACTTCAACGCTACCTTGCTCAGTAAACTTAATCGCATTGTCCATTAAAATGGTTAGAATTTGACGAAGTTTTGCTTCGTCAACATCAATAGTCTCTGGCACTTCTTGGTTGACGTAACATAAAACTTCGACAGCCTGATTCATGCGTTTTGAATCAGCGACCGACAACAGTCTATGCAAACTATCGATTATACTCACTGGGCTCGTCAAAACCTCTAGGTGCCCAGCTTCAATTTTGGAAAAATCTAATATTTCATTAATCACTGAAAGCAAATTTTCTCCTGAGGAACGCGCTATTTGGAATAGTCTTAATTGTTCTGGAGTTTCAAGTCGATTGTTTAACAAAGCCAGCGAGCCTAACACTGCGTTTAAAGGAGAACGAATTTCATGACTCATATATGATAGGAATCGAGATTTCGTTTTTGATGCTGCCTCAGCCTTTTCCTTTGCCTCCAAAAGCTCAACTTCGGCTTTTTTTCTTTCGCTAATATCTCGAACAAATGCTGTAGCCAGCCTTTCTCCATCATGCTCGATAGCTACAAGTCCTAATTCGACCGGGAACAAATTACCATCACGATGAAGCGCGTCAATCTCTACTCGCTTATTAATTAGTGGTCCTTCCCCCGTTTCCACAAAGGCTTTCATACCTTTCATGTGAGCCTCTCTGAGCGGAACTGGAACAATAATCTCATTCATTGTTTTGCCCATTACTTCGTCTCTTAACCATCCAAACGTCGTCTCAGCAGCATTACTCCACTCCACTATTTTGTCGTGTCTATTAATGGTAATTAGAGCATCTAAACTAGCATCCGAAATGGCCGACTTAATTTTTAAGGTTTTTTTTACTTGAGAAGCCAGTTCTAGTTTTTCGGAAAGGTCTCTGAGAGTTACAACAAACCCTGTTTCTTCTTCAACCTGCGCGATATGTATTGAGATTTCAAGTGGAAATCTTGTCCCGTTAGAACGAAGGCCTGTAAGAGCGACTCTTGATTTTGAGAGGTTATCTTCTGGTGAACTGGAACATCCATATTGATTCACTTTTTCGATGTTTCGACGATAGTCCTCGTGGCTCTCCTTCGCCAATTGTTTCTCGAATGGTAGGTTCAGTAGTCGTTTTTCCTCATACCCAAAAATGTTATCAACTACACGATTGGATGTTCTAATATACCCCTGTTGGTTCAGCAGCAAGATCCCGTCATCTACAGCATCTAGAATAGCTTGACCTGTCTGCTCTGAAAATAGCTTAGCTTCGTTGCTATTAATATAAATGCTCTTTTCGGACTTATCTTCTTTGCTGTTTTCCACCGTTCGCCTCTCTCGCTAGATCGCTCAATGTTAGTAACAACCGAAGAATTTCACATGGCTCTCAACGGTTTCACGCTGCTCTATCTAGAAACCCAACACTTGGTATAAATCCGGTTTCTTAATTTGCACAGTATTCTTGATTGCAGATTTGATACCAACTCTGCAATCTAAAGAATTTGCGGGGTTCAAACTAAGTTCTTTGAATTAAATCTAGTCAAAAATCCTCGTTTTATCTATGTTTATAGCAATTTGATTTGCGAATTGATTTGCAAATTGCAAATAAGTGCCCTAATTAACTACTTTCTCCATGCAAGTAGAACGGCCTCATAATTGCATTAGTCTAAGAAATGACCTTAGGAGAGCTATATTGAAGCCTATACAAGTAATTCAACATGAGAGTCAAAATCTATCGAACCAACCAACAACAGACGGCTCTCCCGTATCTGCGGCCAAAGCGGCCACAAAACACTATGACATTTTGATTGCAGAGGACTCCTTTCCAGAGCGAGTAAGACTTGTGGCTATTTTGCACAAGCTTGGCTACACATTGAAAGAGGTAAATAATGGTGCCGAAGCGATTGAGTGGTTACAAAAGGCCGACTTTAGCCTGGTTTTGACTGATTGGCATATGCCAATCATGTCTGGTCTGGAACTCTGCAAATCAATTAAAGAACTTGAGGATGCCAGTCCTTATGTACTTCTTTTGACTGGAAGAACTAGCATTTGTGATCTGGTTTCGGCCATGGATTCTGGCGCAGATGACTACCTCGTTAAACCTTTCAACAGCGAGGAATTAAGAGTTCGCATCCAAGCCGGTCTTAGAATAGTTGAGATGAGAAATAAACTAACCATTCAAAATCAAGAAATCCTCCAATCCTACCAACGGGAGCACGCCTTAAATGAGGCTCTTCAAGATGATTTAAAGGCCGCAACTAGACTTCAAAAATCAACACTGCCAAAAACAGACCAAACAATAAACAACGTTAGTTGTGCCTTCTATTTCAAACCCGCACTTGGTGTAGCTGGTGACAGCTTCTCAGTAATTCCTCTTGGAAAACAGCATATTTGCTTTTACCAAATTGATGTTGTTGGTCATGGTGTGCGTGCTGCAATGCTTTCATACGCGGTTAGCCGTTACCTCAAAGAACACTCGAGAACCCCGCCTACTGGGCCAAACTCCGTTCAAATGCACAGGCCAGAAAAGGTACTTGAAGCGCTCAATAAGGAGTTTATTTGCAATGACGACTGCGATGACTACTTTACAATTGTTTACGGTGTAATGGACACAAAAAGTGGAAAAGGAAGATTAGCGCAAGCTGGACATCCTCACCCAAAGCTATTAGACCGAAATGGCCGGATAGTTGACATAGGTTGTGGTGGGCTGCCTATCGGGCTGTTCGCTGAAGTAAAATTTGAAGCTGAGAACTTCAAACTAGAACCGGATTCAAAATTAGTACTTTATTCCGATGGAATCCTTGAGTGCACTACGGATAAAAAGGAACCACTAAGTAATAAAGAGTTAAACAACCTGTTTAGCAGTCTCTCAGAATCAGAGCCAGCTCAAATTCAATCACTACTTCAAATCAAGGTCGATAAGCTATTGTCTGGCTCTAGCCCATCCGACGACATTAGTATCCTCTTCCTACAACGAAAGATTTTGAAAAGGAGCAACTAATGAGTTTGCCTTTTTGCATTACTATTGAGCCAAATGTAGAAGAAATCAATAGAGTAAATTCTGAAATCTTTGAGCACTTAAGAATCTGCGGCTTTGATGATGAAGTGACTTTTCAAACAACTCTTTGCATCATTGAAGCTTTAAATAATATTGTGGAACACACAGACATTGATGACTCTACCGCTCAAAATACCATTACTATCGAGAGTTTGTTCGTTAAAAAAATCCTGTTTATCAAAATATCTCATCAAGCCCCAGCCTATGAAGTGGTTGTACCAAGCCAAGAAGACTTACTCGCCACTTCTGGTAGGGGCTGGTCAATTATGAATAATTGGCTGGACATAGTTTCGTATCAGCACAAAGAAGGTGAAAACACTTTACTTATGGTTAAGCGCCCGCAATAGTAGACTTTCTCACTTTAATAAACTCTAGCTTTAATACCTTTTAACTGTAATACATCAACACAATTGAATTTTGACTTTCTTATAAGTTGATTATTGCCAGTATTTTATCCTAAGGATCTATTTTCCTCATATTACATTTTGTAGGTACAACACCTTAATTGCATTTCGCAAATGAGTTTACGAACTTACTTTCGCAATTTGGAAATGACTTTATACCTGCACCCAAAACCTCAATGAGTTAGTTGTTAGCTTCTCAACTAACATGGCACGCAGAATGCATCTACTGATTTACAACATTAAAACAAGGATAAAATAATGCTTCCGCGGAATATTGATTTTTCAAAACCAATTTGCACTGCCAGCAATATTAATTCGAAACACAAAGTACTACTAGTTGATGACGACAATGCTACATTGGAAGTAACTGCTACATTTCTTCTAAATCAAGGTTTTGAGATAACCACTACATCTAACGAATTTGAAGCCTTGTCTCTACTAAATAAGACCAAATTTAACGCCATTATCGTAGATGCGTGTATGCCGATAATGGATGGATTTGAAGTTTGTAAAAGAATAAGAAAGAACCTAGACCACTCACAACTTCCAGTCATCCTGGCTACTGGACTAAGAAATTCAAACTCTATAGAACAAGCATTCAACAGTGGTGCTACTGATTACCTGGCTAAGCCAATTAATCTTCAATTACTTAGTAAACGTCTAACTTATATGTTAAATGAAATCGAAAAGCTTAACAGAAAGTCTGGCAGCCCCTTTGACACTATTAAGACATTAAAAAAAACTAACGAACTTGTCATACTCTTGGACTTACAAGGAAATCTGAAATTATCGAATCTTAATATCAATATCTCCTACAACTTAAGCAAGACATTAAGAGAACAACCAACTATTGAGCATTTTCTAGAACGTTCGAATCATCGAGGCGAAGACCTTTTTAACAAATTGAAAAAAGAACCTGACCACTCTTCATCTTGCTCATTTATTGCCTCAGAGTCACAAGACAATCAATCGTATCGTCTTAAAATGCAACTTTTCAAAATCGACAAGCATACTTTTTGCGTAACTATAAATGACCAAACTGACCAATTGGCCTCTGAGTTTAAGCTCTACAACATTCTAAACTACGATACAGTAACGAACTTGCCTAACGCAAACCACCTCGAAAACTACCTCTCAAAGCTGGATATCGGCAGCCCAAAATATTTTCGTCGGTTTGGCATCGCCACAGTAGCCCTTAACAACCTTTCACAGATAGAAAAACAGAGAAGCCAAGATACTGTAAAATCACTCCTGTCATGCATTAAGCTGAGAATAAAACGTTTATTAAAAAAGCAAGGTTTAAATTCTAGCGTTGCGAGATTCTCGTTTGAAAAACTAGTTATCACATTTGAACAATGCGAACTCTCTCAATTTAAAGGCATCATAAAATCGATATTCAAGATTCTTTCCGCTCCTTTTGGGATACGCAAATCACAAATTATGCTTAGTATTGCTCTAGGAGCAAGCCACAATTTCGAATCAGACTGCGAGGCAAAAGAACTTCACAAACAATCGGAAATCGCATTAGTTAATTCGAATGCCAAAAATAGTTCACCAGGATTCTACAATAAAGATCTGGAACAAAGAATTTTCGATGATAATCGATTAGAAGAGTTACTAAAGGAGGACCTATCTGGGGAACTGTTAGATGTCCATTTTCAACCAAAATATGATACCCATAATTTATTCTTAAACGGTATGGAAGCACTTCTACGTTGGAACAATTACGAACTGGGTAATATATCGCCCAGTCAATTTATACCAATCGCGGAAAAATGCCATTTAATGAACAAACTGAGCAGGTTGGTCATAAAGAAGACATTACATCAACTATCCGACTGGAAAGCCAGGGAATACCAGTTAGTACCAATATCAATTAATCTAGACGGTGATAATTTGAGCGATGCATCACTAATCAAATACCTGACTGATTTGGTCAATGAGCTCGACATTGACACCAAGTATGTTGAAGTAGAGGTAACTGAAAATATAATGGTTGAAGCAAGCAGTGATGCGATGAATAATATGAAATTTCTAAAAGAAGCTGGAATTAGAATCGCGATGGACGACTTCGGTACCGGATACTCTTCTTTTAGCTATCTGCGTAATTTACCATTAGATATCTTAAAAATAGACATGAGCTTCGTAAAGGACATCGAATCAGACTATAGAGCGAAAGCAATAGTACAGGCCATCATTTCAATCGGACATGAATTGGACTTACACGTAATAGCGGAAGGAGTCGAAAATAAAGATCAGCTTAATAATTTATCCAAGATGGGTTGTGATTCAATTCAAGGCTACTTAACTGGAAAAGCTGTAACCGCAAAACAGTTTATTCAACATTTCTAATAGGTAACGAGGAAATTTTCGATTCGATTATACTTAAGGGGCATTAATTTACTTAAAGAAGTCGAAGCAACTATAATCTCCTCGGAAGAAACCGATGTAACTCTATCCATCTATTGATTACTTAATGCAAGAGCGCATTACTCCTACACTCCAAGTTCTAACTGCCACTAGATCGATTCTTTGAAGTCTTTTAGATTGTTTTACAAATCATCAATTAGCAAAATGAGAAAGTCCATTTAAGTTTTTTATCTTTATGCGTTGCAAATTGCATAAGGTAATCACTTATATCAAATACTTAGTCTTTTCTGAGCTTTATAGGGCAAATTATCTGGCACGATAATTGGATTAGTTAACAGTAAACTCAAAATAATTTCCGGAGAGCATTATGCCCATTAAATTTCAAACATATCAAAAAGTAACAGTTGTAGACATTCCCAGTAGACTGGTTTATGCGAATGCTAAACAGATCAAAGAAGCTATATTTTCATTGATTGATAACAACGCCAATAGAATAACCCTCAATCTAAAAAACACTGACTTTATCGACTCGAGCGGGCTAGCAGTACTGGTAGCAACCCTAAAGAGGGTTTCAAAACATCATGGCAAGGTCGCCCTACTATCCCCGACTAAAAACGCTAGGCTATTAATTGAGCTAACTCGACTTCATCAAATTTTCAGAATCTATGAGGACCGTGAGCAAGTAGTCGCAGACTTAAATAAAGCAGTGTAAACAATGGCAACAAATGCTATTGAAAACTAAGACAGGAAAACTGAATTTTATGACTGTTATTTCAGTGTGATTAGAAAATAATAGATATTTATTTTTAACACAAAGAGATTCCTTCACAACAGGCGAGTAAAAAAGTACGCGCTTTATAATAGTTGGCCCGAATATTGAAAATCTTAAAGGAATCAAACTTAAAAAGGTTTAATTAATGTATGAATAATGTTACATCAAAGATGAATACTGAGCTTCAGCAAGAAAACGATCTATCTCTAAACAGTAGTCTTCGTTCAAAATTGCTGGGTGTTTCATTCGATAGTTTGACATTAAAGCAAGCACTCGAAAACATTGAGCTATCGTTAGGTCAACCCAAGAAAAGTAACTTATTCTTTGTCAATGCGCATTGTCTTAATGTCGCTTACATAAACGATAACTATCGTGAAGCACTGAAAAAGGCTGATCTAGTATTACCAGATGGCATTGGTGTAAAGCTTGGTTGTAAGCTCAAGCAAGCTAAAATACGCGACAATTTAAATGGTACAGACCTTTTTCCTTACATTTGTAAGCTAGCGGAAAACAAAAAATCTCGAGTTTTCTTACTAGGAGCGAGACCTCAAACGGCAGAAAAAGTTGCCGACTGGATGACCGAAAAACACCCAAACATTCAAGTGGTCGGTTGCCATCATGGCCATTTTTCTGAAGAACAAAATAGCTCGATTATAGAGAGTATAAATAAGTCTCGTGCCGACATACTTATTGTAGCAATGGGAGTACCTAGACAAGAGTTGTGGATCGACGACAATCAAGCGAAATTGAATTCAACTCTAAACATTGCCGTGGGAGGGTTATTTGAATTCTACAGCAACAATATTTCAAGAGCACCACTTTGGGTTAGAAGTTGCTCTCTCGAATGGATTTGGCGTCTAAAGGAAGAACCTAAAAGACTAGCAAAAAGGTATTTAGTTGAAAGCTTGCTATTCTTGAAAAGAGTGAGCGTAGAAAGTCTACTAGATAAAAAGGTAAAATCGGCTCCAATAAAACTCGCCAACGACTACCATTGGGTTGCGCTTAGATATCGAGTAAAACTACGTAAACAAAAATTCATATTCAGTCGCTGGTGGCATAAGAAATCGATTAGATTTTTTGACCTAGCGCTATCCCTTAGTTCGCTAATAATGCTTCTACCATTCCTGCCCTTGCTCGCTATCGTAATACGAATCGATTCACCGGGAAGTTTGTTTTTTACACAAAAACGAGTTGGTGAGCATGGCCGGCCTTTTGACATAATCAAATTTCGGTCGATGCATCTTGATGCTGAGGAACGTCTCGCAGAACTACAACACTTAAACGAAAAACAAGGCGGCATCATGTTTAAGATTAAAGACGACCCACGTATCACAAGAGTTGGAAAAATTATCCGAAAACTGTCTATCGATGAGTTACCTCAAATTTGGAATGTAGTTCGAGGAGAAATGTCGATAGTAGGACCAAGACCTGCGTTATACAAAGAGGTCGAACAGTATAATATCCTGCAAAGGGAAAGGTTAGAAATGAAACCTGGACTCACTTCAGAGTGGGTCATAAAGGGTCGAAACGATCTTACTTTTAAACAACAAGCTGAACTAGACATAGAGCACTATTATCGACATTCAGTCTGGCAGAATCTAAAGATAGTAATTAAAACAATACCAGCCCTATTGAGCGGTCGGGGTGCAAGCTAGAGCATTAGTTTGAATTGTAGTATCAAACTTCTTAATTACGGAGAACATAAAATGCATGTCGTTATATTTGCTGATAGGCCTGATTACCAAGAGATCTCACCTTTAAGAGGGATTAATCCTGCGATGTTGCCGGTAATGGGTAGACCCGTTATACAACACATCGTAGAAAGCTACCAACAATCTGGTGCTGAAAAAATCTGGATTGTCTTAGGAGAAGAAAATCGTAGAGTCCGTAAAGCCTTGGGCGCTGGACTAAGATGGAGCATTGAAATCGAATATGTTTATGTAACATCACAGCAGAGTTACTTGGAGTTTATTAATCAACTCGGAGATAACATACAGTACCCTTGTATAGCGAGTCGTGGCGATGTTATTTATAAACATTGGTTAAATGAATTACAATCACAACCATTATCCAAAAATATCCCAGCGTCTATTATCATAACCGATCAACTTGATCTTTCGATCAATAAAATAAATTGGAACTTCATAGAAAATGAAATCAATAACACGATTACGAGTAATATAAGTAATCCAAAAAACATCAGCGAACGTTTCGATTTTTTAGATTACTTTCCTCTTTTCAGTTTGGGGTCATTCCATTCGCTATGTAACTACATTACCAATCAGTTAGAAAAATTACAGATTCAACACGGTGTTAAGAAAAGCTCCTTTGTTCGTCTGGGAGTGAACACCCGTTTTAACAACCGAAGCTTGCAGGGCGGTTCTGCCTATATCGATGACTACAGCGATATCCATGAAAGTGCCAAACTAAAAGGATGCTGTTACATCGGAAAAAACTGTATTATTGATAGAAATGCCGAACTCAAAAATTGTGTTGTTCTAGACAATACATACGTTGGCCCTGAGGTAATGATTAAGAATGCAGTAGTTGTAGAAAACACTATTCACAGGGTCGATCTTGCAACTAGTATCGAAATAGAAGATGAAGCTTTACTTTCTCCAATCGTAAAAGCTAAAAACTCGTCTTTAGTGGATAAACTGCTTGCATTGCTAATCATTCTGATAACAATCCCCGTCATATTACTGATAGCAGGCTATATCAAATATTTTAGGAAAAGGAGCCCGTTTACCACAAAATCTATTCTACTTAGTACTAATTTCTTCAACGGGCTAAGTAGTTCCGAACACACAGAAAGTGAAACACCGTCCTCCCCCGTCAGGATACACCTTATAAACTGTGACTCACCACTATTTGCTAAGCTCCCCTTATTTCTGTTAGTGCTAAAAGGCCATCTGCGACTAATTAGTAGCTCACCCTTACCTCATTTAAGCGAAGCTTTTTGTGAGAATCAGTATTGCTCCATTGCCAAAGACGTATTTTGTTTCAATGAGCCTAATCGACAATCTTTTATTGAAAGAGTACTCGAAAAATTCAGGACTTTAGAGTTTCGCGCATCAATCGAATTCGTAATGAGATACATTCATCGTTTTCTTACTGAATTATTCGCTAAAACTAAACTTCTGAAAAAGAATAGACTTATTAAAAAGCTACGGAGATTACAAACATAGGATAATTCTATCTCTCAGTTTAATAGCAAGGGGTTTGCTAGAAAATGAGCTCCATAATTTAATACTTACCAAACCAGTTTTAGTTCTTCAACTAGAAATAACACGAGGAAATGCCTTATGAAAAGAGTCTCTGTTGTGATGCCTGTTTACAATGTTGAAAAGTACATAAAGTCGGCTATTCAGTCGGTTCTAGATCAAACTTATCAAAATTTAGAGCTTATAATCGTTAATGATGGTTCAACAGACAAGTCTGAAGAAATATACAGTCAATTTACTGATTCAAGAATAAAAATCATTAAACAACAGAACCGAGGTCTAGCCGGAGCTAGAAATTCGGGAATTCGCTCGTCTACAGGAGAGTATGTTGCATTTTTAGATTCAGATGATTTGTGGGCATGTGATAAGCTCGAAAGTCATGTTCAGCATCTAGACAACGATGACCAAATAGGAGTTAGTTATAGCCACTCCAAACTTATTAATGAATCGGGCAAGCCGATCGGAATTAGTCAGTCCTCTAAGGTAAAAAATATTGAACTGGGTGACATCATTTGCAGAAATCCAATAGGAAATGGTTCCTCACCGGTTATACGCAAAAGTCTGCTTGAGCAGACAAGCTTTCACAGTTCGATTCAAGGAAATTCCGAACTTAGCTACTTTGACGAAAGTTTCAGGCAATCCGAAGACATTGAATATTGGATCAGAATCGCACTGGTTTCTGAACTTAAATTCGAGGGAATACCGCGCCAACTAACTCTCTATCGAGTCAATGCATCCGGCCTTTCTGCAAACCTCAATAATCAATTTGAATCATGGTCGCGAGCGATGAATAAATTAGCTTTAATAGCTCCCAAAAGAATTTCAAAATTTCGGAGCTTGGCTGAAGCTTACCAATTGAGGTATTTAGCCAGAAGAGCTGTAAAAAATGGGAACTGTAAACATGCTATTAGGCTCGCATTAAGCGCTATACGATGTAATTATAGAATTATTTTTAGAGAGCCAGCAAAAACATCGATAACCATCCTGGCGTCAATCGGGATCTGGCTGATTCCGCGCTCAATCTTAGTAAGATGATCAAACATTAATTGATTAATAAGCCAAATCTATCACCACTGTTGTTACTTGCAACGGGAGCTAATTCTAATATGAAATATGGACTCAAGCAGCAAACGAAAATACTTCTAGTCACATGCTCGCTACTATTGATAACAGCCTGCTATCCCCCAGTATATAATCGGCACCTTACAAATGCTCAACCATCAATTAGTTGGTTGGGAGAACCTATGCAAAAATTAGTTCTCCATAAAGGTAGGCCAAATAGAATATATTTCTTGGGCGACACAAAGCAGTCGCTAGTTAGTTCCGAATTTTGGGCACCAGAAATTGATCGATTTGAAACACTATACGAGAACTATGGTCCAATTTTCAACTTGGGCCATCATTCGAAAGTAAACCAAGACTTATATCAAAATGCCAACAGTCAAGGAGTATGGCTTTTTGTGTATTCTATTCCGATACAAAACTATCAACCTGGTTACAAGGAATGTACCGAATACTACCAAATTGACAACCATGCTATCGTCGTTAAATCGGGTCTTCTAACCAATACAATAGGAGCTCAAAAATTATGTTCCGGCTCTCATCCTAGACGATAAGAACTTGGTATGACAAACTATCGAACTTCAGGTAATTTTTTACTCTACATCCAGTCCAGATTTAAGCGAGTTGGAATTATCAGTGGGTTTGCTAGTATTTTCTCCCTCGATTCGCTCCCGAGGAATTTCTGTTGATAATCGTTCAGCTCCCCCCGTTTGACTTGACCGCGTCTCTTGATTAACCTGGAAAATTGCTCCAGCCGAGTTTAGATCTTTCTGATTAACTCCGGCAATAGTTTCGCGATTTCCAAGGAACTCTTTCATTTCCGTGGTAATTTTGTCAAGGTCGTCATCGGCTTTGTGAAGTTCTAGAATTCTTCGGTAGAATTCTAAATTATTAGAGCCACTTTCGGCAAAGCAACTAGTCACTAATCGACTGGTTAATATCCAAGGTGTCAGGCTAGAGCGAACTACGACATTTTCTGAACGAGTGCTGTCATGAATACCCGTACCGGTACTGACCTTAGATTCAGAATAAGTCCCATGACATTGGAAATACACGAGTAGCGATTCAAAGTGCATCTCTGACCAAAAGACACGAGCAGAGTTACTAATAATCTGCCCAAAGACCCAAATGATCACTGGATAAATTAATGCATCGACCGCAGGGATCACTTGTTGATTAATTTGAGTGACTGGCTCTATGGCTAGATAGAACAATAGTGCTGCAATCGCTAACAAAGATTCACCCGCAATGGTGCCACCGATTCTCAACATTTTGAAAAGAGGTGTAATAGGTAAGCTCTTATAGACGGGCTGAGTTTCTTGTACCATTTCGCCAGAAAACTTACCTTTGTCATTGCTACCCTGTTCGACTAACTGGGCATCAAAATCTCGATAGACTCGATTGGGAATTTCCTTATAACGTCGATTCGCCATCACGATATTTTCGAAATTAATGAAAATTTCCTGCGGATGAATGCTCTCTTGCCAATTGGTTCGAAACTCAGAAACGTCGGTTTTAGGGTTAGCCAATTTGGCTCTCAAAAAAGTTAGCCACAGGCCATAAACCGTCGCTACTGCGGCAAGAAAAGTCATAAAGCCAATATAACTTCCGGCAGAAAGCGGGATGGGTGGTAAAGGCGTCACATTATAGTGAAAATAACTTAAGGCAACCGGTGCTAAGATTGAAAACACCAACATCAATACCACACCTTTTGAACCTGCGGGTTGCACTGTTGCCCCTAATAATCTTTGTAAAGGCGAGCGTCGTTGACTCCAAACTAAAAACAAGTATCCCGCTAAAATAATACTTAACCAATCCAAAATCGGCGTATCGGCAATATTAGTTAATCCTGAACTACCAGAGAACCAAGCTAACCCATAACATAAGAAAGCCAGTAAGCTGTAGATCATTCCTGCGCCTAATTTTTGCGCGAGATTCCTGATCGGATAAGGCATGAATAAAAGCCGCGGCATAATGGTGTGCAACATGCGAGCGAGCCAACCGTCCGGCTCAACAAAAGTAGTGTTTTTGCGCCCCATGAGCATTTGTTCTAAATTCTTGTCACCATAAGCAATATAGGGTTCATTAACATGTGATTCACTTTTACCGACATTCTTTGCCAAACTAGCAGGAACACCACGTCCGACGTAAAAACGCATGACTTTGAATAGCCCTCGCCCCGTAGCGATAACGCCATTGCTCAAGAGTAGAATTCCAATGGCTAACGACAGCCACCCAGCTAACTTGGCCCCATTAGCCACTAAATCTTTTACCGCGAACAATGCGATAACACCAAGAATGGTAACAAACACCCCGCGCACAGTGAGGACAAATCCTTCAAACTTAAAGGGGTTCTTTATACCGAGGGTATCCGAGCCATACTCAAACGCCATTGTGATTCCTTAATTCTATTTTTGTAATAATGGTCTAGACTAAAATTTTTATAAACTGTTGGTTACGAACCTAACTTGTAAGGTAATCCCTTTTCTAACGCTCGCTGGTAGCTCGGCATTGATTGAATGCGCTCAAGAAATTCGTTGAGTTTTGGGTAACCTTTCTTCAGGTCAGTCCTAGCTGCAGCGGCTTCAATGGGAAAACTCATCATAAAATCAGCACCCGTCATTTCTTCACCCGCAAACCATTGATGTTTTGTTAGTTCGGCTTCCAAAAAATCGAGGTGATTCTTAACATTAGGAGTAATAAAGTTCTTAAAGGTTTTATTGGCGATCATCTTAGCGATCGGTTTAGCTAAGAAAAACATTGGTGCCGTTTTAATTTTGTTAAAGATCAACGTCAACAGCATAAATGGCATAATTGACCCTTCTGCATAATGCATAAGTTCTCGATACTTTATAAATTCTTTGGTATTTCGAGCCGGGACTAGTTCGCCCTCTCCATAGGTTTTAATTAGATACTCAACAATTGCTGCAGACTCAGCCATACAAATATCACCATCAGTGATTATTGGCGACTTACCCAAAGGATGAACTTCTTTAAGCTCTTTGGGAGCAAGCATAGTCTTGGGATCACGGCGATAATGCTTGATTTCATACTGTAAACCAAGTTCTTCTAATAACCAAAGAATTCGTTGAGCTCTAGAATTTTCCAAATAATGCAAAGTAATCATTTTTTCTTAACCTTAAACACTTTAAAACTTTTCACCACGGAGGCACGGAGAGAGCGGAGTAACAAAAACCAACTAAGATACTAGCCGATATCTGCCAGCTGCAAAGGGTTTTCAATTTACAATTATCTTAAACTCTTTTCTCCGTGTCCTCCGTGCCTCCGTGGTGAATTCTTTTAGTTCCTTACTTCTTAACTTTCAAAACCGTTTTGTTTACGCCAGTCTTGATCCACAAATTTAGTTAAATAATTTCTGATCCCATCCGGTAAAATCACGACACAGTTTTGACCTGCTTTTAACTGCGGCGCTTGTTGCATTAGAGCCATCATCGCTGAGCCTGATGAACCACCAACTAGAAGTCCTTCGTCTTTCATCAATTGGCGAGCATATTTGAATGAATCTGCGTCGTTGGTTTTAACCCACTGGTCAACTAAGTCGCGATCAAGTACATCTGGAATAAAGTCATAACCAATGCCTTCAACATGATAAGACTTAATTTCCTCAGGACCGGCAAGTAACGAGCCTTCTGGATCCGCGCCTACGATAATAGCGTTAGGATAAGTTTGTTTAATCCGTTTTGCGATACCGGTTAGCGTGCCGCCTGTACCGACTCCGATGACTACCATATCAACATCGCCATCCACATCGTCAATGATTTCCTGACCAGTCCCCTGACTATGTGCATTAGGGTTAGAAGGATTCGAGTATTGGTCAAGGATGTGTGCGTTAGGTAGTTCTTTTTGCAGTTTTTTAGCGATTTCAATATGTGATTCAGGATCATCCCAAGCTGCTTCAGTGGGTGTTCGAATGATTTCAGCTCCTAGAGCTTCTAGTACAACTTGTTTTTCTCGACTCATCTTTTCAGGCATAGTAATGATAATTTTGTAGCCTAAAGAAGCTCCTGCTAAAGCCATCCCAATGCCAGTATTGCCACTGGTCGCTTCAATTAGAGTGTCGCCGCGCTTGATTCGACCTGATGCTTCGGCATCCAAAATCATCTGACGAGCAATTCGGTCTTTAGTGGAACCACCAGGGTTCATAAATTCACATTTAGCAAAGACATTACATTCGAGATGGTTGGTGACTTTATTTAATTTAACCAATGGTGTTTTGCCAATAGTCTCAACGATGTTGTTGTAAAGCATAATAATTCCTATTCAATAGCTAGCGTACAGACGAATTGATTGCATTCTATCTGTAAATGCTCAGATAAAGAAGAGTCAATTACAAAGGAATCAACGACAAAAAAGCTTGAATTAAAGCATATTTGTCTAAAAAGCACTTGCAATTCAATTTTGGATCCCTATAATGACGATCCGTCACGTGACGATTCGTCATTTATAACAATGAGAGATATGTTTAGTCTATGAGCCCACGTAGTATCAGCGAATTAGAGTTCCAACAACGCGAAAAAGAGCTCATTGAGCTTGCTCGTCAACTCGTTGAAAAAAGCTGCTTAACCACTTTAACTATCGACAAGCTAGTCGCTGAATCGCGCTATTCCAAAGGCACTATCTACAAACACTTCTTAGGCAAAGAAGACTTGTTGATGGCCATTTGCAATACTTGTATCGATGAGATTCAAGCGATTTTTCTACGCGCACTCAAATTTAAGGGTAATAGTCGAGAGCGCATTTTAGCAGTGATGGTGTCTTATCTGATCTGGGCAAAATTACACCCTTCTCAACTATTTATGGTGCTTTCAGCACATTCACCCAGCGTATCGGCTTGTTGCTCTGATTCTCGAAACCACACCCATGCGGAATGTGAAGGCCAGTTAATGGCTTTAATGAATAACGAAATTGAGAAAGCCATCAAAGCCGGTGATCTGACCTTGCCCGAACAAATGACCCTAGACCAAGTGACTTTCGCCCTTTGGTCGGCTCCTTGGGGCGCGATGGCATTGATTATGAGTAAGGGTGATTCGGTCAAATTAGGACCTATGGTGTTGGAACGAGAATCTTATACCAATACGCGATTAATTTTAGATGGCTTTGGCTGGAAACCGCTTTCTAAAGACTGGGATTACAAACAATCTGTCAGAAATATTACCGATGAATTATTTACTCCAGAAATTGAAACACTAGAGAAAATGGGTACCCCATTTGTTTATGTTTAACCATTTAGTAGATATAGGGCTAAATGAAATTCTTACGTAAAGAGAAAAATTATGAATAACTTCTCCAACAAAATAATTAACGCCAGATGGCTAATCATAGTCGCGACTTTCATCATTATGGGAGCGACCGGCTATGGCGCTCAGTTCATGACTTTTAAGAGCGACTACAAAACTTTCTTTGAAGAAGACAACCAACAACTGAATGACTTCCTGGATTTACAAAAAATCTATAGCAAAAGTGATAACGTCGCGATAATCGTTGCGCCAAAAGACGGCAATGTTTTTGATAAAGAAACCCTTACCGCTATTTGGGAATTAACCAATGAATCTTGGATGGTTACCTATAGTTCGCGAGTCGATTCGATTTCAAACTTTCAATATAGTTATGCGGAAGGTGATGATTTAATGATCGAGGATTTGATACTAGAAGCCGATGACCTTGATGATGAAGCTATCGCAAGAACTAAACGAGTAGCGCTTGCAGAACCATTATTACAGAAAAAATTAATCGCTCTCAATGGTGATTCTGCGGTCGTGAATATAACCATTCGACTTCCTGGTGTTGATAAAACCAAAGAAGTTCCGATTGTTGCCGAATCAGCTAGAACACTTGTCAAAGAATTCGAAGCTAAGTATCCCAATATCGATTTTATGTTATCGGGCATGGTGATGATGAATGTCAGCTTTCCAGAAGCATCTAAAGCTGATAGCAGTATCTTAATTCCAATCATGTTTGTTGTGGTTGTTTTCGCAGTGTTGGGTCTTCTTCGTTCCGCGTCAGGTACTGTTGCTACCACCGTAGTAATCTTGGCAAGCATCATCACAACGATGGGTATTTGGGGATGGACTGGCGGCTATTTGACCGGCCCATCCGCAGGCTCACCTGTGATGATTTTAACCCTAGCGGTTGCCGATTGCGTGCATTTACTCTCAACCTTCAATTACAACATGCGGCACGGTATGGAAAAGCGGGCAGCGATGCTGGATAGTATTCGAGTTAATTTCCAACCAATTTTTCTAACCAGCTTAACCACCGCGATCGGTTTCTTAACCATGAATTTTTCCGATGCGCCTCCGTTTGCTGACCTAGGTAATATGGTTGCGATTGGGGTTACATTAGCATTCGTATTCTCGGTTACAGTATTCCCTGCCATCATGATGATTTTGCCAGTTAAAATTACTCCGACAAAAGTGCACAAAAAAGACTCAATGGAAAAACTCGCTGATTTTGTCATCGGTAATCGAAAATGGTTATTACCCGTTTCGACCATCATTATCATTGGATTAGCATCGTTTATTCCTAAAAACGAATTAAACGATGACTTTGTAAAATACTTTGATGAGTCGGTTCCCTTTAGACAATCAACCGACTTTATGAAAGATCATCTTTCTGGAATGACCACCATTGAAATTTCCTTCGACTCAAAGGTATCGAGCGGAATTAACTCGCCAGAATTTATCAAATTTGTTGACGACTTTGTTTTATGGTTACGAGATCAACCAGAAACCGACAATGTTAATAGCATTACCGATACTTTAAAACGTCTCAACCGAAATATGCACGGTGATGACCCAGCTTGGTACAAGCTCCCCGATGAGCAAGAATTAGCGGCTCAGTATTTGCTGTTGTACGAACTATCTTTACCTCAAGGTTTGGATGTTAATAATCAACTCAATGTGGACAAGTCTTCGACTCGAGTATTGGCAACATTTAAGAATTTGACCTCTAATCAAACCTTGGATGTTGAAAACAGAATCGTCGAACACTTTAATTCTCTTAATTCAAATTATGGTATTGCGCTAGCAAGTCCTTCACTGATGTTTGCCCATATAGGTTCAACGAATATCGTGAGTATGATTGAAGGTTCTTTATTCGCATTAGTCTTAATCTCAATTTTACTGGGCTTTGCGCTTCGCTCAGTTAAGTTTGGCCTGATAAGCTTGCTACCAAACTTAATGCCGGCGTCGATTGCATTTGGTATTTGGGGACTGGCAGTTGGAGAAGTTGGCCTCGGTCTATCGGTGGTAATGGGCGTAACACTAGGCATTATCGTCGACGATACTGTGCATTTCTTAAGCAAGTACATTCGAGCTCGTAGAGAAAAGAATTTAAGCTCAGAAGATGCTGTTCGTTATAGTTTTGCCAGTGTCGGTAAAGCCTTATGGGTGACCACAATGGTACTCGTCGCAGGCTTTTTAGTGATGGCTACTTCTAGCTTTAAGGTAAATGCCGATATGGGACTATTAACCGCTGTAACCATTTTAATTGCTCTTATCGTCGACTTTTTCTTCTTACCACCGCTGTTAATGATGCTTAAGAGTAGAAAAGATAAAGAACGAGAGCAGGTTGCGATCAGTGACTCTAGCATCGCGACGGAAAAGGCTTAACAAAAAACTGTCATTATTAGTCATGAATAACTATTTAGATTTATTTAATCAGGAACTTAAATTATGCAACCACTAAATAACCTAGTTGGTAACCTCACTTCAAAGTTGGCAATAGCTGCATTAGTAGCGTCCACTTTCACTTTTTCTTCGCTAGCTTCTGCAAGCGAAGCGGCAGAGAAAGGGTTGACGATTTCCAAAGAATCAAAGGCACGAGATATCGGCTGGACCGATTCGACCGCAGAATTGGAGATGACATTACGAAATCAACATGGCGAAACCTCAACTCGTCAAATGCGATTAAAAAGTATTGAACTGCTGGATGATGGCGATAAAAGTCTGACAGTTTTCGATTCACCCAATGATGTTAAAGGAACATCATTCTTAAGTTTTTCGCACTTGGAAGGCAATGATGACCAATGGCTATATCTTCCTGCATTAAAACGTGTAAAGCGGATCTCATCACGAAACAAGTCAGGTTCGTTTATGGGAAGCGAATTCTCTTTCGAAGACCTGACATCGTTTGAAGTCGAAAAATATACTTACGAGTATTTACGCGATGAGCCTTGCAACAATGAAACATGCTGGGTCATTGTTCAATATCCAGTAGACAAATACTCAGGCTACAAACGCCGAATTGTTTGGGTTGACCAATCTGAATACCGTGTGCAAAAGACGGAGTTTTATGACCGCAAAGATACTCTACTAAAGACTCTAACTTTTAGTGCCTACCGACAGCATTTGAATAAATTTTGGCGCGCCGACCAACTAGAAATGGTTAATCACCAGTCAGGTAAAAGCACTTTACTAAAATACAATGACCTTCAATTGAAAACTGGCTTGGACGACAAAGACTTTAACAAAAACGCATTAAAACGAGCGAGATAATGATCAAGATAAAGAATAAATGGTTTCATCATCCTACGATGTTTTGCCTCCTTGTGGGGCATTTTTTTTCTGCGCAAGCTAATGAGTTTGAAGTTAGAGGAAATATCGAGGTACAAGGGCGATTTTTTTATGAAGACCCACTTTCCCCTGAACAACACGACAGCCAGCTATCAATGGCTGCCGCGCCAGAATTTTTCTGGAGTTGGAATGATAACCAAGATTCGTTAGAGTTTGTTCCGTCGGCACGCGTCGACCAACATGACGAAGAACGAACCCATATGGATATTCGTGAGCTTAGTTGGGTCCATGTCGGTGATGATTGGGAAACTCGAATTGGAATTCGTCGCGACTTTTGGGGTGTTACTGAGTTCCAACATTTGGTTGATATCATTAATCAAAGTGATTCAGTAGAAGATGTAGATAATGAAGACAAGTTAGGACAACCAATGGTTAACTTATCTCTTGTTAAGGATTGGGGAATTCTTGATCTCTATGTCATGCCCTATTTCAGAGAGCGAACATTTGCCGGTCCCGAAGGTCGTCCAGGTATTCCACGGGTGAATACCGACCGACCAATCTATCAATCTAACGATGAAGACAAGCATATAGATCTTGCTATGCGTTGGTCGCATAGCTTCGATGATATTGATGTAGCCCTTTCTTGGTTCGATGGCACTAGTCGAGCGCCTATTCTAACGCCTACGTTACTAAGTCCGACTGATTTTGAGCTTAGGCCATACTATCAACAAATAACCCAATTGGGTGTGGAGTTGCAAGCAAATCTAGAAGCTTCACTGCTAAAATTAGAAATGATCAATAATCAAAATGATCGAGAAGACTATTGGGCGTTGCAAGGCGGTATTGAATATAGTCAGTATGGTATATTTGACTCAAACGCTGATCTAGGTTGGTTGGTTGAATACGCTTGGGATGAGCGCGGCGAAGATGCCGATTCTACTTTCCAAAATGATCTATTTTTTGGAAACCGATTAGCACTAAATGATGTTGACTCTAGTGAGTTATTATTTGGGTTTAGCTACGATCTAGATCATCAATCAACCAGTGTGTTGATTGAAGGAAGCCGAAGGTTTGGACAAAGTGTTAAAGTTTCATTAGATGCTCGATTTTTTGAGTCTAGCGAAAACGAAGATCCCTTGTATTTATTTAGACGAGATGACCATCTGCAACTAACGGTCCAGTATTACTACTAAATTTAATTTTCCTAATTAAAAAACATTTTCAGGGAGTTAGCACAGCTACTCCCTTTTTGTTATTCCCAATTAGGCAAGCTTTAACCCGCTCGCTTTTCAAACGCGACCCAATCTGGATGTTGATGATAAACCACACAAACATCGGTTGCTCGTTTCATGGCGGTTCTAGCCTGCTTTACATCATCTAATAAGTAAAATGCGAATGCCAATTTTGCCTTAGCCGAAGCTTCCATATCTGCCGTCAAAAGCGGTTCTAACTGCTTATAGTCAAAACTAAATTCGGGCTCTTCAAAGTCACTCTGAGCTAATTGGGAAAGCTGCAGAATGTAATAAGCTTTAAACGCTTTATCAGCGAGAGTAAAATTTCCGCGCAGTTCTTCTCGGTGAATAATTGTGAGAGCTTTTTTATACGCCTCAACTGCGCTCGCGGGTTTAGCACTCAGCCTGTACGCATCACCTAAGTCCCCCCACATTTGATATAAACCACCAAACTCTTTGTCACTCATCAACGATAAGGCTTTTTCTTTGTTGATTACCGCTTTGTCATATTGCTTGGAAAATAAATAAGCTGTTCCCATGGTTTCATAGCCAACATAAGAATCCGGCCCTAGCTGGATCGCGTCTTGATAAAACCCAATCGCCTTTTCCAGATTACCTTGACAAAGGTTTATAGTCGCTACATTGGCAAACGCTAGCTCACTAGGATTTAGCACGGCAGATTTTTCAAATGCGAGAGCGATCATCTCTGTTTTCCCGGCCGTGTAGCTAAGTACACCTAAGTTATTATGATGTAGCCAAAAGTCAGGTTCTAGCTCCGTCGCTTTTTTAGCAAAGGACAACATTTTTTGCTCTGCGTTGGGGTAGCCAGCTAATTGTTGCCTCACGGCATCTCGATAGGCCATTGCAATACCTGAAACACTATCGACATTGTTGGGAAAATTTTCTAGTGCTTTTTGAAAGAGCTTTATGGCTTGCTCAACTTTTCCCGACCGTCGATATAAATACCCCATCATCGCATTTAGGTAGAAGTTATTCTTGTTCAACTGGTAACCCGCGTTACATTCTTTTTCCGCATACTCCAGACTATTCTTTTCGTGTTCTCGCCAGCTTTCTCTTAAATAGGCTTCGCAAAGTGCTGCTCTCGCATTTGCAAACATTGGGTATTGCGCAACCGTTGAAAGTAATATCGCCTGAGCTTTCTTAACATTTAATTCGGAATTGTGACCATCCAATAGCTCTCGAGCTTGCACATATTGTTGATGCGGTGTGAGCTCGGTTAAATTTCCAGCCAATAATTCAGAACGATAGGGTTTACTATTCATTCGATTAAAAGCACTGTAGACCTGCTCTGCCAAATCTGACGATTGATAAGTTAACTCAGCATTCGAAAAGCTGCCAGTCCAAACTAATCTATCAAGGTTTTGATAAAACAGGTAGGCTTGCAAAATTGTGTACCGCCCATGTGATTCATAGCGCAGAGTTAACACAGCATCGGATTGGAATTGCTCAGCAATATCTGTTGCCATAAAGTGCTGGGGAACTAAGCCCCTTTCACCGATCGTAGTTGAGTATTCAGCTAACAGCATTTCTTTCAAAACGTACGACAACTCATCTGTCGCAGAATCTTTACTAAAAATAATAATACTGGCATTTTCCGGGATACTGAGGGGGGTATTTTTCTGCGAGCTTTGGCCTAGCGTAATTGTTTCTTCAGAAGCTTGGAGAACTTGCGAATCATTCAGCATGGGCTCTAACTGATTATCTGAGTCACTAATGTCTGTTAGAAAGCTCTTAATAATTCCAACCAATAGAATAGCAATAGTTACCCCTATCGCTAACTTAACATATGAAACGTTGTTGACAGGACGAATAACGCCGATTTGATCTAATTCTCTTTGGGCTTCTTCCTTGCCACTAGTGCCCTCAGATTCAGAACTAGAAAGATCTGCGCTCGTTAATAGCTCAGGCTGGTGCACGTCAGTCTGTTCGAGTTGCTCCTTAGATGAGAGATATAGAGTGTATGCATCGACGTTTAAGACGTTTGCGATGCGCGCTATACTGGCAGGAGAAACACTTTCCTGACGAAAAGCCCGATTGACGGTGTCCCTTGGTGGGCTAGCGAGACCTTCAAAGTCTGCAATTTTATCTGCTAAGGCGCTTTGCGTTTTAATACCCGCATCTAACATTGCGGCATGTAGCTTGGCTCGCGAAGCAATGACTCCGCGTTTTCGTGATTTGGCGTCCACTTGGATCTTTCTCCCTTGCGATCACTTTATTCTTTTTTCGATGGCGTCCTACCGCAAATTTTGCTTGAAAGCGCAAAATCAAAGAACAATCGCAGATAATATCAACTTACGCGGCTTCTAGGTAGACTCAAATCACATTTATTATATCGCGTTAATATACCTTCACAAATATCTCAAGATCGGGTGGTAACGGATCAAATACTGACGTATCGAACTGATCCAGCAGCCAGCAATGCTCGTATACACTCTTAAATGCGGCAAAACTAAGCCAGACAACCGCTGTCTGAGCCGGTGTTAGCCAAAGACACGGTAGAAAACTCCAACAGAAAGCAATATAAAGGAGAGTTGAAATGATTAAAGTAGGTATTAGTCAATGTTTATTAGGTGCCAACGTAAGATACGACGGTGGCAATAAGAATAATCGTTACTGCAAAGACGAGCTATCAAAGCACTTCAAATTTGTTTCGCTTTGTCCCGAAGTAGGCATCGGCTTACCTACTCCTAGAGAAACAATTCGACTGGTGGGTGATATTGATAACCCAAGAGCGGTTGAAAGCAAAGACTCTTCGGTTGAATACACTGAGCAACTGGCTGGCTTCGCCGACTCCAATTATGAAACTATTTCGCAAATGAGTGGCTACGTGGTATGCCAAGCCTCTCCTAGCTGCGGCATGGAGCGAGTCAAAGTGTTTAACGATAAAGGCCAACCGGAGAAAAAAGGAGTCGGAGTTTTTACCGCACGACTCAGAAAGCTTTTTCCCAACCTTCCAATCGAAGAAAATGGGCGCTTAAATGATCCGCTTTTACGCGACAGCTTTATCAAAAGAGTATTCATTTACAACGAATGGCAGCAACTTGCCAAGCAAGGATTAACCGTTGATAAACTGCTTAAGTTTCATTCACGTCACAAAATGGTGTTATTAGCTCACAGTCAAAATCTATATCGCCAACTAGGCCCGATTGTTGCGCAAACCACCAAACTGAATATTGACGGTCAATCAGAGCTTTATATCCATCTAATGATGAAGGCACTTCAAAAAGCTTCGACACGTTCCAACAATACTAACGTTTTGATGCACATGCAGGGTCATTTAAAAGATCATCTCGACAGAGACGATAGGGCTGAACTTACGGAGTGTATCAAAGAGTACAACGAAGGTTTACAGCCTATCATGAGCCCAATAACCTTGTTAAAGCACCATTTCAAGAATAATCCTAGTCAATTTATTGCTAGACAATCTTATTTGGACCCCTACCCTAAGAGTATGTCTATTAGGGTAGCCATGCAATAATAAAACGTCACCAATTAAGTACGCTCATTTGAGCTTGGTGAATATGATCAATTATTAGCATAGGAAGCAATACGTTGAATCTAGTATGGTTTAGGAACGATTTAAGAATCCAAGACAATCCAGCCCTTTCCGCAGCCGCTGCCGATGAAACATCGCCAGTGGCTGCGCTATATCTGATCTGTTCGCAACAAATAGATTGCTACGGCATTGGAAAAAATCAGCAAGCCTATCTTTTCCAAAGCCTACAACTGCTTCATCAGGAATTGGCTAAAAAAAAAATTCCATTATTTATCATTCCGAGTTCGACTTTTAAGTCAGTTCCTAATCAAATTAAGACAATTTGCGAGCAACTTGAAGTTGAAAAGCTCTACTTCAATATTGAGTATCCAATTGACGAACGAGTCAGAGACAGGCAGGTCGTTGAAGCCCTGGAAGAAACCGTAAAATGCTTTCGATTTGTCGGCGACTCTCTAGTCGCTCCTTGGTTACTAGTTAATGGAAGTGGCAACGGCTATAAAGTCTTCACACCGTTTAGCAAAGCTCACGCTAATATCTTATCGGATATGCCTGTAGAGTTGTCCAACCCAATTAAGCCTAGATCATCAGATAATCGACTCGTCATTGCTAAAATAGTAAGGAAAAATGCTGCTAGCCAACTTTCTGCAGAAGATTCTGATGAGGCTGATCAAAGCGATTTTGTTTTTATTACTAAACAGTGGCTAACTGATTGTTGTCCCAGCAAGTTAACTTCAATCGAAATCCCCAGTAGTAGCCATCAGCAGTTAAAAAACCAGTTGGAAAACTTTTGTGAAGATAAAATCGTTGAATACTCAGAGCTCAGAGACTTTCCTAATATAGACGCGACATCGCGCATTTCCTCAGCACTAGCACTCGGCTGTATTTCCGCCAATGAGTGCTATCAAATAGCTCGCCAAGGTCATAATGAGAACGCATCCGCCTGGACGCGCCAGCTGGTTTGGAGAGATTTTTATCGTTCAGTCATGTGGCATTTTCCACATGTTTGTAAAGGACAAGCGTTTCTAGATGTTGATACAGCAATTAATTGGTCGCATGATTTGGTAGCCCTAAACAACTTCAAACAAGGTCAAACTGGTGTACCGATTATTGATGCCGCAATTCAACAGTTGTTAAAATCCGGATGGATGCACAATCGATTGCGGATGGTGGTAGCTAGCTACTTTTGTAAAAATTTATGGTTAGATTGGCGTATCGGCGAAGCCTTTTTCGCGGAACATTTATTTGATTATGATTTTGCCAATAACAACGGTGGTTGGCAGTGGAGTGCTTCAGTTGGCACCGACGCTTCTCCTTACTTTAGAGTATTTAACCCTCAAGCCCAACAGAAAAAGTTTGATAAAGATGGAGAATTTATTAAAAGCTGGTTGCCATCACTTAAACAGGTTAAAAGCAAAGACTTACATTCGTTCGAATCCAAGCAACTTGAAGACTACCCAGCCCCTCAAGTGGATTTAAAATCGTCACGAAAACAAGCGATCGATAGTTTTAAAACTGCCAAACTATCACTTGTTGATATTTAATTAGCTCAGGCTAGCCCAGATTAGATTAGATGAAATGGAACAGTACGTTAACCTAAACAAAATAGCTTCCTAGAACAGAATATCACAAGTTAACAGTGAGCTAACCTAGACGCTCAAGGATAACTTATGAATACTATGCCATAGCCTGCAGTTAACCTTGTCGTTGATTCCCGACTATTTCTGTATTAGTCGTAAATACTTTGGAGTTCTACTTCTTTGAATTACTCCATTTCAGTACCAAGAACCCAATAGAGGCAGATAGAAAGGACCCAATCAATATGCCCAACCTATCTGCCCGCGCTTCGCCAGCACCACCGTATTCAAATGCTAACCCGCCGATAAACAGGCTCATGGTAAATCCGACACCACATAAGATGGATACAGCATACAAATCCAGCATGCTAGATTTTTCCGGAAGTCTTGCTAAGCCAAGCTTGATCGACAACCAACACAAACTAAAAACGCCTAGTTGTTTACCAACGAATAAACTAACGATAATACCTAACGGGATAGGATTAAGTAGCTTATCAATATTGAAACCCTCTAATGCTACTCCGGCATTGGCAAACGCGAATAAAGGTAAAATTCCAAATGCGACCCAAGGATGGAGCGAATGAATCAGTGATTTAGATGGACTATATTCCGGCTCATCTGACGATCTTAATGGTATAAATAACCCTGTGATTACCCCCGCTAAAGTTGCGTGAACGCCTGATTTCAAAACACACACCCAGATAAACAAGCCGACCAAAATGTAGGCCGCAATTCGACTAACTTTAAGCTTGTTCAGTAAAAATAGTCCCACAATACCAATTAATGATAGCCCTAAAGCTAAAATAGACAATTGAGATGTATAAAAAATTGCGACCACCAAAATCGCCATAAAGTCGTCAAAAATCGCTAATGCCATTAAAAAGATCTTAATTGAAACAGGTACCTTATTTCCTGCCATAGCAAGTATTCCGAGGGCAAATGCAATATCCGTTGCTGTTGGGATCGCCCATCCATGCCTTGAAAGAGAATTTTCCCAATTAAAGGCGAGGTAAATAGCTGCTGGAAAGACCACTCCGCCAATAGCCCCAATGAGTGGCAACATTCGCTGCTCTTTGGTTTGTAAATGTCCTTCGATTAGTTCGCGCTTAATTTCCATCCCTACCATCAAAAAGAAAATCGCCATAAACCCATCATTAATCCACAAGAGCAAAGGTTTATTGATTCCAGCTTCACCAATGTTGACACCGATTGGCATCATCAAAAAACCCTGATAGAGCTCAGTTAAAGGCGAGTTCTTTAATGTCATGGCAAAAAATGTCGCAACAATTAAAATAATTCCAGCTGACGACTCTAGTGACAAAAATTTACCTATGAGCGAATTTTTGTTCATGACTTTCTTCTTATTGATTGTTTAACCTAATTTTCGCTAGGTTGTGCAATTTTGAGTTCAGTTTCTACGAGTTGTTGTTGAAGCTTCGACCACTCTTTGGTGTTCTCTTCAACACTACCGTCAGACAGTTGCAATCTTAACTTGTCGCGCTCAGCGACCAGTTGCTCTTTTTCATGTGCATCCTCGGCTTTATCAAAAATCTTTTCCTCTATTACAGTACTTGATTTGGTTGGAGCATCTGCCAAACTATTTTTCTTTTCTTTTGGGATAAAAACACTTTGCGAATCAAATTGACGGGTATTCATAAAGTTGGGAGAGACAATTTCTATTCCGGCAAGATGCAAATGCTGAAGAACAGCTTTGGCTAAATTAGACCGCCAAGTGACCAAGTGTTTTACTTCATTCAGAAATCCAGAGACTCGATAAACCACCGAAAAATCCCCCAATGACTTTACTAATACAAACGGTGTTTCAAGACCGATCGATTTAGCCGCAGCAATCAAATGTTGTTCTATTTTGTCTTTCGAAATATCGTAACCTAAGGACAAACTGCATGAAATAAGGGTACCGGTTTGTTGGATCACTCTTATAGGGTTTGTCACCAAAAATAGATTAGGGTAAGTGACCAAGTCTTTCTCTTCATTTTGGACTTCGGTGTGAAATAAGCCTCGCTCAGTCACTCGGCACAATTGGTCATCGAAACGAATGTAGTCACCCGGCTTAAATGTATTGATCATCCGAAGCATCAAACCAGCCATCGCGTTAGCGACGAAGGTCGTAGAAGACAGCGCTATAATCGAGGTGATAACGATACCTAGCAATGATAATACTTGCCCTCTAGTGGCTTCTTTTATCGGTAAAGCCAAAATAATGATCAACACGCAGACGATGGTGATTAAAAGCATCCACAATTGTCTTGGTAGCTTCTTTTCAGCACCTAATGCTGATTCTCGTTTTAAGAAAAACCATCTAAAAAAGCTCACGACAATAACGCAAGTTGCGACTGTCATGATAAGACCGATTTGCTCTCTAAATAGGGTTGCTATAGCTTCCATTGGTTAATACCTTGCTCGAATAACGGACATTAAAACCATCGTTTAACTTTGAATATCCAAATCTGCAACGCGACAATAGCCACTAACGCAATAGCAAAAATGGCAAATGCGTAGGGGTTATCAGCGCCTGGAATCCCGCCAACATTGATACCTAGCAACCCCGTGAGAAATCCCAGCGGCAAGAATATGGCGGCCACAATGGAAAGCACATACATACGACTATTTAATTGCTCCGATAGTCTATTGACTAACTCTTCTTGAGTCACCGCTGCACGATCTCGAGCGGAATCGATATCTTCGATGTAACGAGTCAAACGATCATTGGTCTCCCTCAAATGAATCCTGTCAGACGCAGTAAACCAACTAATTTTTTCATTTTGCAGTTGTAACATCGCCTCTCTTTGAGGAGCCAAGTAGCGTCTAAGCGAAATCGCTTGACGACGCAGATTAGCGATAACACTTCGCAGTGTATATGATTCCGTCTCTAAAATAGTTTCCTCGATTTCTGCAACCTGGTCTTCAATACTTTGAATGGTGTCATCCATTCTAGAAATCAACAGTTCGGTAAGTAGTGCAATAAATTCGCCTGGTGTTTCGGGTCCCTCCTTGGCGCATACAAGGTTGGCAATATCTCTAGCGGATAACGAAGAACGACTTCGAGTACTAATAATGTGCTTGCCATCACTCCAAAGTCTGATCGCGATCATATCTTCAGGATCGGCTCCTGGATTGAGGTTAACGCCTCTTAGCGAGATAAGCACGCCGTTACGCATGATGCTCGCTCGAGGTCTAGTTTCCTCATCGAGTAGCGCGTTTACAACAAAATCGCCTAACACTTCTTGCTTGCGGATCCAATCTTGTGTCATCTGATGTCGGTAGTTAAAGTGTAACCACATAGAGTCTGCACTATCGAGGTTTTCAGGTAACTGGTCAGAACGGATCTCGACTCCCTTGTTTTCACCATTGAGATAGTATCCATAGACCAACCCATCTTGCACGTTAGCTTTTTCTTCTGCAGCCATTATGACTTATCTCCGTTGCTTTCGATGATATGAATATCTCGTTGAGGAAAAGGGATTTGTATGTTGTGCGCTCTGAAAACGCGATCAATTTCAAAATTTATTGCGCTGGTTGTTCGAGTTGTGGTTAAAATATCTTTAACAAACACTCGCAATTCAAAATCCAAACTACTATCGCCAAACCGCAAAAACAAAACTTCAGGGTCAAGGTATTCTTTGTGGCCAAGCACTACTTCAGGATTGTTACGAGCGATTTCAATCAATAAATCTTTGACTTTCCCCGTATCAGAACCGTAGGCAACTCCGATGGCGATTCTGATCCTTCCGACGGAAGTATTTAACATCCAATTGGTTACTTGGTTAGTGAGCAGCTCCGAATTCGGGATCAGAACATCGGCAAAGTCAAACGTTTGCACTTGGGTAGATCGAATATTAATATCTTTAACAAACCCTTGAGTATTACCAACAATGATCCAATCGCCGCGTTTTATGGGGCGCTCAAATAGCAGTATTAACCCTGAAATAAAATTGCTGACTATGTTTTGCAAACCGAATCCAATCCCTAGTGACAAAGCTCCCGCGACCAACGCTAAACTTGATAGTTTGATTCCCGCTATGGATAAACTAAATAGGATGGCGATAACAACGATTGCATACCACATTAAGGATGCACTCGCTTCTCTAGCTCCTTTGGACAGCTTGCTCTTTAAAAACCACTTATTCTCGACTCTATTTTTGACCCACTGCCCCAGTTTTAAACATATAAAAAAGAACAGTAAACCCAAAGTGACATTCCATAAGCTGATAGTCACATCGCCAACCGCAAATCCATCAAAGAATAGCCGTTTAACTGATTCAAAAATACTTTCTAATGTAGCATCGGCCGACGACGTTTCAGCTGCCACAGGGGCAGAGTTTTCAGCTATGTTACTTCCAGAAGACGACTCCGCCAGGCTAAGCAGATTAACGAGCAGTTCAGTTGTTTTCATTGTTTTTACTCAAGCGTTTTATATTGCAGTGGGAAGAGCGTTATAGCAAAGCTTTGTGACAAGCCAGACTGCTTTACAGCCGCCTATTACAAACCCACCAAAGAGCGTTCTCACTAGTTTAATTGGGCTAGCACCAATTGTCATTAGATAATGATACCCGGCTTAGCACTAAGTCGTTAACTTATCTCAATTGACTATGGGGCTTTATCAACCGCAATATTGACTTTCTAACACCACAAAAGTCTTTACTTTAGTGACTGTTTGTCCGAAGCTAGTACTTAAATAGAGCACTAACTGTTCTGTCTTAATGATTAGTCTGAGCGCAGAGTTTCTAAATCGGGCTATTACTCTTTTGTTGGTGTTTTATCGATAATGGGTAGAGTATTGAAATCGAATGTTTGTTGCCTAGTGGCCGCAACTTAAATAGCGCAGTACTGCGATAAACTAGGACTATCGGCCTTCTTAATAGACCAGATCGAAACCAGTTCTTTATCAATAATAGAGGCTAACAATTGGCCTTTTTTGAGGAAACTAATTAATGAAAAATGCACCTTTTGAATTAGCTGGTGTTACTGTCCAACCGGGAACCCAAGAAACTATAGAGATCCCTTTAGCAGCTATGGTGACCCATGATGAAACTAAGATGACAGTTCATGTTATCCATGGAAAAAAGCCAGGACCTTGCCTATTTGTTAGCGCAGCGATCCATGGTGACGAAATTAATGGAGTCGAAATAATACGGCGATTAGTCAAACTAAAACAGATAAAGTCTATTAGTGGTACTTTGATAGCGATACCAATCGTGAACGTCCACGGTTTTGTCACATACTCGAGATACTTACCCGATGGTCGAGACTTAAATCGTTGTTTCCCTGGAAGCCGAAAAGGTTCCCTTGCAGGTCGCATGGCCAACACATTCTTTAAGGAAATTGTCCAAAAATGTAGCCATGGAATTGATCTTCATACAGGCGCAAGACATAGAGAAAACTTGCCTCAAATTCGCGCGGATATGTCTATTCAAGAAGTTAAGGAATTAGCACTTTCCTTTGGGGTGCCAGCTATTTTGGATTCTAAGATTCGAGATGGCTCCTTAAGAGGTGCTGGCGGTGATGCAGGTGTTAACATCTTATTATACGAAGCCGGTGAAGCTTTAAGATTCGATGAAGTGTCAATAAGAGCTGGAGTACGAGGGATTCTGAATGTCATGAGCGCGCTGAAAATGAGACCTCCCAAGAAAAAACCGAAAGCTGAAAAGATAGCAATCATTTCATCAAATACAGCTTGGGTTCGAGCTCCTTACAGTGGCGTACTCAGGGTATTGGTTCCAATGGGTGGAAAAGCCGAAAAAGGCTGTGTACTCGGTGTGATCTCTGATCCTCTGGGACAAAGTGAATATGAAGTCTTGGCTCCCGCGGACGGTGTAGTCATAGGTAGAACTAATTTGCCGCTGGCTCATGAAGGTGATGCATTATTTCATTTAGCTTACTATAAGAAACAAACAGATAATGTCGCAGAACAGGTAGAAGATTTCCAAGAGCGATTAGATGTTGATTCAGCGGTGTATAAAGATATATCGATGACTTAACCAGTCACTGATTAATTCAAATACAACAAGAATAACTAGAATTAACAAACAGAATATGAAGTGAATTTAAGTAAAGATAAGCGTTAAACTGGACGATTTTTCAATACTCTTGATTTGCTTTTCTAGTTTTTTCGAGGTTCGGTCTTGTAGCGAAAGTCTACTTGACCGTTACCCCATTCCAAAAAGCTAACCTACCTTCTATTTCTTTTGCAGCGTCCTTAGTTTCAGGATAATACCAAACAGCATTAGTATTTAACTTTCCGTCAACTAAAAGCGAGAAATAACTAGCTTTACCTTTCCACGGGCAAAAAGAAATATGTTCGCTTTCAACCAAATAATTCTTATTGACCGATTCGACAGGAAAGTAATGATTTCCTTCAGTAACGATGGTTTCATTACTTTCCGCAATCACTTTATTATTCCAAATAGCTTGCATGATTGATTACCTCAGGTGGGGCCTAATTAACCCACCAATTGATAATTGGACCGAAAGTCCCTGTAAACTTTAAAGGTGCATCAGTAATCGCTAAACAAACACAACCTTCATCACCTGCAAGCGGTTGATGCTCTACAGAGGAATCATTAACAATAAACTCACCAGTTCGATAAGTACCGTCTTTGTCACTAAAATCCCCCTCTAAAACCAAGGTATATTCACTTCCTGAGTGAGTATGTTTTGGAATTTTCGCTCGCGGTGCAAACTTTAACAGCTCCACCTGAAAGCGCGGGTCGTTCATCGCTACAGTCGCTTTCGATATATTCTTAGTGACTTTTTCCCATTGTAGATTTTCATAGTTTCTTTCACTAAGTTGCTGTACGAAAGGTCGATCCATTTCAGCAACAGCACACTCTTCAAAAGGAGAAATATTTTGTTCGATAGGAAGCTCTTCTACATCTGCCAACAACTTGTTAAAAAATTCATCGCTTACTGATTCTTCGGCAACGGACTCAAGTGTTTGGCCCCCGACATCTTCTAACTGAGAAACCTTTTCTCGACAACTTTCACAGTCTTGTAAATGGACACCAATCGCAACCGACAAGGCTGGCTCTAATTGTCCGCTGGAATACTTTAATAAAAAGTCTATATCAGGATGATAATTCATAGTCTTGTACCTCCCATATGGGATCTTAAAATTTTCAATGCACTACGGATTCGAGATTTGACAACTCCTGGTGTCATATCTAATTCTTCCGCCGCAATTTGGTGGCTCTTATCTTCAAAATAGACTTTTTGAATGACATGCCGTTGTTCATCGTTTAACAGCTCAAATAAGTTGGAAATTTGCTGTTTAGTTCTTTCAGCATCAAGCTGCTCTTCGAATGCACTTTCTTCGTAAGACTCTGCGCAATCATCTTCATTGACTTCGTCAATTTTTTTCTTTCTTAAATAATCAATTCTTGAATTTCTGACTATCGTAAAAATCCAAGTGGAAACTTTTGCTTTTTCAGGGTTGTAGCTGGCGGCCTTTTGCCAAATCTTGATAAACACTTCATGCGTTAGTTCTTCTGCTTTGCTCGCTAACCCTTTTTGTAGATAAAAAGATTTAATCTTAGGAGCAAAATGAACATAAAGCGCTTGATATGCGTTTTTATCTCGCTTTTCTGCAACTGCCAATAAATGGTGTCTCCACCTTACTGGATCTTGCTGTAGCGATAAATTATTAGAGGAACCTTCACTAGACATAGTCTTAGTCTTTCCCTTCAGGTTAGTATTTTGCTTGGCAGTTACTGGCCAATATACTAAATTATCGCTGTATTGTCTTTGAATTAAACCCATAATATATCCTTGGTTTGACAAACTAGTGTCGAAATACATACCAAGTAACTACTCTTAATTACTTGGTATGTCCAACTCATACAAATTAGAGAGTTTCGACCACGAAATCATCTAATAAGATTAATCCGAGAGGAGCTCCACCACCTTCCGCGTCTCTTGCAATCGCGGTGTAAACACCTGCTGCATCTAAGGTAATGGTAACTGGGCCAATAGCAGCGTCACTTGACCCTGTGGCTGTCACAACAACATCATAAGAACCTGGCGCGACGGATAAGAAATCTGTATCGGCTAACAAAGCTACATCAGCTAAGGTTGGTGCGACTGTGCTGATATCTGTACCGACCTCGACTAAATAAATATCAACATTCGCCGCTGTAGGACTCGCGTGTACTATTCTAAGCTTGGACTCAGTGGCTACTCGACGGTTATCAGCAGTTAACACTAACGGTGCAATAGAAGCTAACTCGTTAGCTGCAATCACGTTATATGCTGTGCCAGCTATCAAATCTAAGTCTGCGTCAATAACCACCGGTGACTCACTACCAGCAGGCACCACTTTGACATTGTAGCTGTCTGCCGCTAAATCGACATATCCAGCAAATTCGCCAAAGCCTAAATCTCCTATCAGTGGAGCTTCAAAATTGTCATTGGCGATCACATCGACCGCTGGAGCATCAGCCGACGCATGCACAACTCGAACTTCTGCAGGCGTGTTTGTGTCTAGCAGCTCAGTTGCGCCACTCTCACTCACTAGCAATAAGTTAACTGGTTGATCACCAGGACCGGTGTTTTCGATCGCTGCCACTAACCAGTCTGCGCCGCCTGGAAGAGAGATAGCTCCAGAGTCATACACCACACTATCTGAATCGCCGGCCAGAGTAATCCTAATTTGATAGTCACCAGCTGCAACGGTTGTTGCATCAAGACTGTCTTTAAAACTTGCCGTTACTAATGCGCTTGATTGCTCCAGCTCAGCATCTGGCGCAGTGACATAAACATCAACCATTGGTGCCTGCGGTGCAGCATGAACAATCTGGACTCTGGCGTCAGTACTCGCAATTACTTCATCCGAACGCGTTAAAATAAGAGGCTCTATATTGGCTGTATCATTTACTGCTAACACGCTATAGACTAAATTTTGTGTTAGATCTGCAGTGACCGCGTCAAAAGCATCAATGGTGGTACCGTCAGGTAAAATGGCCTTAACTTCCGCGGTGTGGCTACCAGCGGCTAGTTCAGCGATACCAGTCGCTTGCTTGTAATTCACATCTGCAGCTATTTCAGTACCATCTAAAATCAAATTGACTAATGGTGCATCGGGAGATGCATGAACAACTTGAATCTTGGTCATTGCGACAGGCGCAGGGGGGGTTACTACGTCGTTATCATCATTGTCACTACTACATCCGACCATACCCAAAAAGCCAATCAGCATCCATGGGGTTAGTTTTTTCATCGGTGTTTCTCCAGGTTTTGTTAAGTAAGTGATGAGATTTACGCACCCCTGATTCGATTGGATCGAATAATTTGAATTTATTTTTTTGATCTGGATAGCTTTGTATAGCGTAAAACAAAGCATCGACTCATAAAGGAATAACTATTAGTGAACAAATTACTTATATCTGCCCTGACAACTCTTTTACTAAGCGGTTGTTCAATAAACCCAGAGCAATACAAGAGCAATAGCCCTAGCTTGTCGTTTGCAGACTATTTTGAGGGAAAGCTTTGCGCTTGGGGTACCTTGAAGGGCCGGAATAATGAGGTGACTAGAAAATTTATTGCAAACATAGATGCTTTTAAGGAACAGTCGTATATTGTTCTAGACGAGCAATTTGTTTTCAGTGACGGTGAAAAGCAAACTCGGGTATGGAAATTCATTGAAAATGGTGATGCTATCTCAGGCACCGCGGGAGATGTCGTTGGAGAAGCTACAGGAAAAATCTTTGGTGATAGTCTGCATTTAACTTACACCCTGGATATACCTCAAGACGAGGGAAGTATTGAAGTTGAAATGGATGACTGGCTACACTTGGTTGATAGGGACACTTTGATGGGTACCACAAAGATGACTAAGTGGGGCTTTGATGTTGGACAAATCGATATCGTAATACAAAAAAGAAATGCTTCGACCGATTGTTTTGCGGGAACAGTTGTCCAGCAGGAATCAAATCCAACCGGAGACAAGAATGCTTCAATCTAAAAACATGGATAAGAACTTAATAAGCAAAATTGAAGCTTGGTTTGATAGTTCGGCATTGACCAGTAGCGATGGAGATTCAATTAGTTGGACTAGGATAATTCCTTTTATCATCGTCCACCTAGGTGTCTTAGGCGTATTTTTTGTCGGCTTTTCATGGTTTGCTTTTTGGACCTGCGTCTTTTTATACCTACTCAGAATGTTTGCAATCACTGGATTCTATCACCGGTATTTTTCACATAAGAATTTTAAAACTAGCCGTGTAGTGCAAATGATCTTTGCGGTGATCGGAGCCTCTTCTGCGCAGCGAGGACCATTATGGTGGGCCTCTCATCATCGCCAACACCATGCAAGTGCCGATCAAGAAAGCGATCCACATTCTCCCAAGTATAAGGGATTCTTATGGAGCCATACTCTTTGGTTCCTTTCTGACAAAAATTTTGAAACTAATACAAAACGAATAAAAGACTTCGCTCGGTTTAAAGAGCTGCGTTGGCTGGACCGATTTGATATTGCCGTTCCAGCGGCACTCGCGGTATTACTCTATGTAACGGGTAGCTTGCTGGAAACCTTTGCACCGGAATATAAAACAAATGGTTCGCAGCTATTGGTGTGGGGTTTCTTTATCTCTACAGTTATTCTTTACCACGCCACTTACACTATTAACTCGCTTGCTCATCGCTTTGGAACAAGGCGTTTTGAAACTAAAGATGACAGTCGTAATAATGCTCTTTTGGCTTTAATTACTTTAGGCGAAGGCTGGCACAACAATCACCATTACTACTCAGGAACTGTAAGACAAGGTTTCCGCTGGTGGGAGATAGATATCACATTCTATATTTTAAAATTGATGAGTTTTTTTGGTCTGGTTTGGGACTTAAAACCCATTCCTGAAAAAGTAAAAATTCAAATGAAAGGTAAATTGTCATGATTGTTGAACAATTTAAGTCCACTTATCAAAATATGAACGCGTCGAACATTGCCTCGATTGAAGGTCTTTATGCAGAGCAAATTGAATTTAACGACCCGTTCCACAAAGTCATAGGTTTAAGAGCGCTTAAAAGCTACTTTGAAGAGCTCTATGAAAATGTAGATTCCGTCAGTTTTTCATTTGGTGAATGCATTAACCAACATGATCAATACTTTATAGAATGGGAAATGACGGTTTGTCACCCGAAGTTAAACAAAGGCGAACCAATTTTGGTACCTGGAGCTACCCTTTTTAAAGTAGACCAGCAAGAAAAAATTATTTTTCATAGAGACTACTTTGACGCAGGAGTAATGCTTTACGAACACATCCCACTTTTAGGTCGGTTGATTAAATGGGTAAAAGGAAGAATCTAATGAAATATGATTTCAATGAAAAAGTTGTATGGCTCACCGGTGCCTCAAGCGGTATTGGAATGGAGCTGGCTAAAGAACTACTAGAAGCCGGCGCCAAAGTAGCTGTGACTTCAAGAAATAGAGCGAAACTCGAAGTCATTTTTGGCCGCTACCCAAAAGCCTTAATAGCTCCGGGAGATTTAACTGATTACGGTGACAATTCAAGAATCGTAAAACAAATTACAGCCAAATATGGCACTTTAGATTGTGTCATTTTTAATGCTGGCAATGCAGAATACATCGACATAAAGAAATTTTCACATAGGCCTTTTGCTAACATGATGGAAACTAATTTCTTGTCGATGGTTAAAGGAATCGAAGCTTCGCTACCAGCACTCAGAGAGTCTAAAAATCCTTACTTAGTTGGCATGAGCAGCAGCGTCGCATGGCAAGGATTGCCACGAGGTCAATCTTACTCAGCTAGCAAAGCGGCTATCAGAAATTTGTTCCAAGGTTTAAAAATTGAATTGGCTAGTGAAGACATTGCAGTAAGTTGGATTTGTCCTGGATTTGTAAAAACACCGCTTACAGACAAAAATACGTTTGATATGCCGGGAATTATCAGTGTCGAAGATGCCGCAAAAACAATTTTAGCCAAGCTACAAAAACAAACCACGGAAATTCATTTTCCAAAACGATTTACATTATTCCTCAAAGGAATTTCGATGCTTCCTGCAGGTTGGGCAGCAAAACTACTTAAAGGGACGGTACCTCAATCATGAAAATAGCAATCGTAGGCACAGGGATCGCTGGCAATGTTGCCGCTTACCACCTAAACAAAAAACATGACATTACAGTTTATGAAGCGGCTGATTATGTCGGTGGACATACTCACACTCACGATATAGAGCTTGATGGGGAAAAGCATAAAATTGATACTGGATTTATTGTTTTTAATCATAAAACTTATCCAAACTTTATCAATTTGCTTAAAGAGCTGAATGTTGAATATCAGCACAGCGATATGAGTTTTAGTGTGCAAGCAGAGGCCAGTGGACTCGAATATAACGGGAATACATTAAATAGCCTATTTGCTCAACGTTCCAATTTATTCAAACCAAGCTTTTATCGAATGATCAAAGACATCCTGCGATTTAACAAGGAAAGTCTAGAGTTGTTAGAAATTCAATCTGAGTCAATCACATTGGGTGATTACCTTTCTATCAAAGGCTATTCTCAACAGTTTGTTGATCATTATATTGTGCCGATGGGAGCCGCTATTTGGTCCACCGATCATCAAAGTATGATGAGTTTCCCGGCTCGATTTTTTGTCCAGTTTTTTCATAATCATGGCATGCTTAGTGTCGACGACAGGCCTCAATGGTATGTGATAAAGGGAGGTTCTCGCTCTTATTTAGAACCGCTGATAGAGAGTTTTCGCAGCAAGATTAGGTTAAATTCTCCCGTTGAAAAAATAGAACGAGAAAAAGACCATGTGTGGATAGAATCTAACAGTACGCGAATGAAATATGACTATGTCTTTATTGCCAGTCATAGTGACCAAGCGCTCAACATGTTGCAGCAACCTACTCCGCTTGAAAACAAGGTGCTTGGCGCAATTCCATACACCGCCAATCAAGCGGTATTGCATACCGACCAATCGATCCTACCAAAGAGGAAGCTGGCTTGGGCAGCTTGGAACTATCATTTGCTTAAGCAAAAACGCGAGGGAGTTGCACTGACCTACAATATGAATATTCTTCAACGTTTGCAGAGCAAGAACACTTTCTGTGTATCCTTAAATTACCAGGATCACATCGACCCACAACATATTATCAAGACACTCGACTACACTCACCCATTCTTTAGTCAAGCGGGTGTAGATGCTCAAACAAAACATAGTGAGCTGAACGGACAAAATCGAACTTTCTATTGTGGAGCCTATTGGCGGTATGGCTTCCATGAAGACGGTGTTGTCAGTAGCCTGCGCGCGCTCAAAGACTTCGATCAACACTTAAAAAGTCAAACAGGAAACTTGGAAGGTTTATCAAACGTAACGGAAATTGATTATGCAAAGCAAGATATACTTTGGTCGCGTTCGGCATAGCCGAAAGTCGCCTAAAAGCAATCAGTTTAATTATCGGATCTGCATGTTTTACATAGACTTGGATGAACTTCCAAGTCTATTTGATCGCTTCTTATTTTGGTCTTTAGACAAGTTTAACTTAGGAAGTTTCAATAGTAAGAATTATATCGGAGCAGGTAAGCAATCGATAAAATCGTCTGTCGAGGCGAAAATAAATGAAAAGTTTGATTATCAGCATGATGGGCCAATTCGAATGCTGACACACTTAAGCTACTTCGGCCATTGTTTTAACCCCGTGACTTTTTATTATTGTTTTAATAAGAACACAAACCAGTTAGATTTTCTGTTGGCCGAAATTAATAATACTCCCTGGGATGAGCGCTTCAGCTATGTCTTTGACAATCGAAAAGGTCAATTGTTAAGCAGTAATAATCATTCGATTGAAATGAACTTTAAGAAAGCTTTTCACGTTTCACCATTTTTACCTATGAATATGGACTGCTATTGGCGTTTTTTGATCCCAAAAGAAAAACTAACCGTATATATGAGAAATGATATCGAGGATAGGGAAGTTTTTAATGCTTCTCTCAACCTTGAGGCGAAACCAATCAATAGTCGCAGTCTAAATAGAGTACTTTGGGGCTATCCATTAATGACCATAAAAGTCGTCTCTGGAATATATTGGCAAGCCCTTAAACTCTGGTTAAAACGAGTCCCTTTTTTCGGTCATCCTGGCCCAGAAGAGAAATCTGACTTGATATCAGCCAAACAACATACAGTTAACTCACACAAAGGATAATTATTATGAGTAATAGTATTTCTGTTAAAAACTTAGTAGAACAGCTTGAGTCAAAAACTCAAGCTAGCATGAGCCGTAAAGTCAGCAGTAAAAAATCCTTAAGTTTTTTACAAAAATCGATTTCCACTCGTTTACAGGAATTAACATACGGAAGCCTCAAACTAGTCGATGGAGAAATCGAAAAACAGTTTACTGGAACCCAAATGCCTGAGTTGGTTGCAGACATAGAAATCCTCAACCCACAGTTTTATTGGTATATTGCTCTAGGTGGCAGCTTAGGAGCGGGGGAAGCGTATATTAACGGTTATTGGAAGTCGAACGATCTTACTAAAGTGATTCAACTATTTGCTATTAATCAAAGTGTGATGGACTCGGTAGAGGGTGGCCTCGCGCGAGTGACCACTCCTCTAAAAAAGATGTTTCATTGGCTAAACAAAAACACCCGCGATGGTAGCAAGAAAAATATCGTTGCACACTACGATCTAGGTAACCCATTCTTCTCTGAGTTTTTAGACCCTACTATGATGTATTCCTCTGGCATTTTTTACAAACCGACTGATTCGATGGAGACGGCATCCTACAACAAGCTAGACCGAATATGCCAGCGCTTGCGCTTGACCGAAGACGACCATTTAGTAGAAATCGGTACTGGCTGGGGTGGCTTTGCCATTTTCGCAGCCAAAAATTATGGTTGTCGAGTTACAACCACAACCATTTCCGAAGAACAATTTGCTTTCGCTGAAAATAGAATAAAGCAAGAAGGCCTTCAGGACAAAATTACTTTACTTAAAAAAGACTATAGAGAACTTGAGGGCAAGTTCGATAAGCTTGTTTCAATCGAAATGATTGAGGCGGTTGGTCATCATTTCTTCGATACTTTTTTCAACAAGTGCAGCGAATTACTAAAGCCAAATGGTGAAATGCTATTGCAAGCAATTACAATTGCTGATCAACGCTTTGAAAGCGCCAAAAAGGAAATTGATTATATAAAACGATATATTTTCCCTGGTAGTTGTATTCCTTCGGTCGACTCTATTAGTCGAAGCGTGACTAAATCAACCGACATGAGAGTTTTGAATTCCGAGGATATTGGGGTTCACTACGCGATCACTTTACAGAAGTGGCGAGAACGATTCTTCGAGAATATTGAATCGATCAAGGCACAAGGATTTAGCGATGCCTTTATTAGAATGTGGGAGTTTTACCTTTGCTACTGTGAAGGCGGTTTTAGGGAACGAGTGATCAGTGATGTGCAAATGCACTTAGTGAAGCCTGTCGCCAGAGTGCCAATGGATATAGAGCCATTATCACATTCAGTAACTAGCTCATTAAGCAGCCCAGCGCGCTAGGAGTTGGGTGATTAACACTCTCTTTCATATTATATTTTTCGAAGTCTGCTGGGCGCTATCGATAATTTACCATGACAGTGTTTTGTCGTGGCTGGTGATACCCTTGGTAGCGGTCTACCTCTTGGTAGAACGAAAATTTGAAAGGCCTCGGCCGAACGAGATGATTTTACGTTTGTCATTAATCGCAGTCGGCTTGTTAATGGAACTTTCGTTTCGCTACTTGGGCCTTTCTAACTACCCGTCTCCTGACTACCTTGTTCCTTCTTGGTTGTTTCTGGTTTGGCTAAGCTTCGGACTAACCTTCAGTGGTTGTTATCGCTGGTTAAGCCGTTATTCAATCTGGTATTCGGTACTACTAGGTGCTGTATTTGGCCCCATAACCTATTGGATAGCAAGTCGAATTGCTCCTTTCGAAATATTAAAACCCATCGGCTTTACCATTATCAGTAGCGTCTTTTGGGGCGTATTGTATGGGGTTTCAATTAAACTTTCTAAACCCGCTTCTCAAGAGTCCCTGCAATTAATAGAGAATACTCTCAAGTCTAAATAGAAAACGTCTAAGCGCTGCTTATTTGCTATTGACGTAACCGCCGAGGTTAACTTTGACGAATATGCTCGGTCATTTTCTCGATCAAAGTCAATTAAAAAAACAACGTTCTTAAAATTGTTAGATACATTAACTGTAAAAATGACCTATCTGAAAAACTAAAATAGAGTAGTTATTGTTAATTAGCACCTCTCTCAATGATATAATATTTGGTAATATAACGTTCAACCAGGCTCACTCAACAGTATAAGTTGCAGAGATAATTGAAAAGAGACAAACGGGAAACGTTGCCTCTTTTATGACTTACCAAAACTCAAAAAGAAGAGAACAAATGAAAAAACTAATTACTCTATTTGTAACAGCTATATTTAGCGTTACAGCTATTGCCGACGAGGGAATGTGGCAACCGCATCAATTACCTATTATCGCTAAACAGTTGAAGAAAGCTGGTTTAAAACTAAACCCTAACGATTTGACTGATTTGACAGGCTTCCCAATGGGTGCAATTGTTTCTTTAGGCGGCTGTACAGCATCATTTGTTTCCGATAAAGGGTTGGTTGTCACCAATCATCATTGCGCTTACGGCTCTATTCAGTACAACTCAACAGAAGAAAACAATTTATTGGAACAAGGCTTTCTAGCCGAAAAATATGATCAGGAATTACAAGCGGCACCAGGAAGCCGCGTTTACGTGACTGAGAGCATCACAGAAGTTACTAGGCAGATGAAGTCTGGTCTTAAAGATGATATGACGGGTAATCAACGTTATCAGCATATCGATTCGCAATCCAAGAAATTGGTGGCAGAATGTGAAAGCGATAAAGCATACCGATGTTCTGTGGTTAATTTTCACGGTGGCTTAGAATATTACCTGTTCAAACAGCTCACAATTCGTGATGTCCGAATTGTTCACGCTCCGGCCAAAAGCATCGGAAAATACGGTGGTGATGTGGATAACTGGATGTGGCCACGCCACACTGGGGACTATGCTTTCTATCGCGCCTACGTCGGTAAAGATGGCAAGCCTGCTGACTACAGTGAAGACAATGTTCCTTATGAGCCGAAGCATCACTTAAAAGTCAATTCTAAAGGCGTTGATGATGGCGATTACATTATGGTGTTAGGTTACCCTGGCAGCACCAACCGCTACCGTACTTCTGAAGAAGTGATTAACACTTTTACTAAGAGCTATCCTTTAACAAAAGAGCTAATGGGCTCGATGATCCAAGATATCAAAGATAACTCAGCCGTAGGAAGTGAAGCACGAATAAAGTACGAAAGTATGCTGGCAGGTCTTTCTAACTACGAAAAGAACAGGGGTAGCATGATGGAAAGCTACCAAAAAGGAACAACCGAAGAACGTAAAGTTAAACTGAACAAAGACCTACGTAAATGGGTTAAGGCAAAAAAATCACGACAACAACAATTCGGCAATTCTATTGAGAAATTGGACGAATTAGTCAAGCAATCGGAAAAAACAGCAAAGCGCGACACCTTGTTAGGTTACATTAACTATGCATCGCAGATGATGAGTACAGCTTCTCGCTTACATCGTCTAGCGGTTGAAAAACAAAAAGAAGATATGCAACGAGAACGCGGCTATCAAGAACGCGATATGAACCGCTTTACGCAAGGTATGAAACGTATCAACCGTCGCTATGACGCAAAAGTTGAAATGCCATTGGTCTTCAACCTAATGAATCGTTATGCTCAGTTACCAAACGACCAACGAATAGCCGAAATTGATCGTTTCTTTAGCCTAGACGATGGTTACAACCCAGATAAGTTAAAATCAAAATTGGCCGATATGTATGAAAAAACCAATCTTAGTGATGAAGCAGTTCGTTTAGCTTGGATGGAAAAATCAGTTGAAGATTTTGAAAAAAGTAACGACCCTTTTATTCAATATGCGGTTAAGACTTTTGATGCCCGTCAAAAACTAGAAAAACAAGGTAAAGAGGAATCAGGGCAATTTAATGCCGTTCGGCCTAAATACATGCAAGCTATCATTGCCTATAACAAATCAAAAAATCTACCTGTGTATGCCGATGCCAACAGTACGCTTCGAATCACTTACGGCAATGTAAAAGGTTACTCTCCGGCAGATGGTATGCAGGCTATTCCTTTCACAACACTTGAAGGTATCACTGCAAAGGACACCGGTATTTGGCCATTCAACTCACCAAAGAAACAACTAGAGTTGATAGAGCAAAAGAAATACGGCAAGTACACTAAAAAATCATTAGGTTCCGTACCCGTAAATTATTTAGGTACATTAGATATTACTGGTGGAAACTCAGGCTCTCCAACTCTAAACAATAGAGCAGAATTAGTCGGTTTAGTGTTTGATGGAGTCTATGAAAGTATCATTGGCGACTGGGATTACGATTCTTCGCTCAACCGCTCAATTCATGTTGATTCACGATATATGCTTTGGGTTATGGAGCATGTGGATGGCGCAGATAATCTGATTAATGAAATGGATATTGTGCGTTAGTTTTTATACTAGTAAAGTTTAAAAACCCAAAAAAGAGTTTTGTGAGTCTGGTATTTAACTGTTCGCAATTAGCAAATAAGGCTATTGTGGAAAGTTTTTGTAATCTCAATTTTTGGATTTTTCGTGCAGTTCCATTTGACCTAACTACTTGTTAACACATTCGTTGTTTACTCTTCTCAGGTTACTCAAGACTAGCGAATAGATAGTCTTGAGTATTAGCTTTTATTTTTACCGACGTACTCGCAAAGCCAATCCGACTACTAACAAGAGATAAAACAAACTACCACCACCTGAACTCGAAACAACATCATCATCTGGATCCGGCTGCGGTGGTGCAATAACCGAGGCTGATTTATAGAAACTAATCTGCCCTAGGCCAATTCCTCCGATACCACCTGCTTTGTTAAACTTTTGATTTAAGCTTTTCGAAGACGTCACGTTATATTCTAGTGAAATCTCACCGCCACTTATGGTCTCGCTGATGTCGTCATAACTACCGTGATTAATATCAACTAAGGCTCCTTCAAACAGTGCTGCAAAAAATGCTGTTTGAGAAATTGGTGATTGTTGGTTGTTAAAGAAACTCGCACCAGCGATGTTCACATTTACCCCTAGTATTTCGAAGCTGTTTGTTTGGATATTGGAAACAGGCCCTCTTAATCTAGTATCCGAATTATCTGGATTTCCTCGGCTTCTAAATTCCTCGATAAAGAATACGCCTGCAGAATCAACAAAACCTCGTAGCTCCAATTGGGTTGTCTCGGAAAGTCCGGATAATAACAAGCCATCCTTATCTTCTGATAATGCCGTAATTTTTCCGATAATTCCCATAGCTTCAATTTCAAGTGGTGTGAAATCTTCCACCAAAACCGGCGCTTCAATTCTCACCCTAGTCTCTCTGAAGTCAATTTTTAATGCAGTAAAGATTTGGCTCTCTGTATCTAACATTCCTTCAACCTCGACCTTTACACCTACCACTAGGTCCTCTTGGGTACCGTTGCTATATTCCACATTTGGTGAAATCACAATAGCTTGCGAGTTCACCTCTATATTTAAATCGTCAATAATTCTGGTGATGAAGCCTTCAATTTCCAAGCCGATAATCGTACCCTCAGTATCATCTGGAATATCAACCAACCCTGCTTTACACTCAAATTTTGTCACCGTATTTAAAGGGGTATTCGTAGTAAACGCCTCAATCGGCAGTGCCTTCAACTCGACTAATTGTCCAATTACTATTCCTGAATCACAATCAGACACCGTCACTCCGCTAATCGAGACATTTAGTTCACCAAACCCAATGACTTCACCATTAATTGAAGTAACATGTGCAATAAGCTTCCATTCATCAAGGTTCTCTTTCAACTCAATACGAGTTGCAAGCAGATTAGATTGATCATCAAAGCTTCCACTCACTTCTAGCAAATTGCCTTCCGAAAAAATACCTGAGGTGTTAGCAAACACTGTCCCAGATGTCGATATAACTTGCTGTCCTAAGACAGTGAGAGGCGAAATATTTGTAACCGGTCCCTTGATTTGATTGATGGCCAATATTTCGTTTGCCGTCCCCGCAGTTACCGTTTGATTGGCATCATCACCAACCAAAACGATGGCATTATAACCTTCAGCGATATTATCGAAATCCTCAGATTTTATTAAGTTTCCATCGACCCTCACAAGGGTCGCTTCATTCACAGTAAAGTTTCTATCATCATTGATAATAATTTCTGCAATCGCGCTATTACTAAGAAAACCGTAAAAGACTAAGAAGGTGATTGTCTTAAATATGTTCATGGAAATACCTCACTTTAAATTTAAACTGATTATCTTGGACGCCAACTCACGCAAATATTCAACAGCAAACGCTTAATTAGCTTAGTTATTGGTTTGAATTTCAACATCTTAATACTTCCGTGACCCTTTGATGTTTTGAATGAGTATACCTAACTGGATGAAATTGAAATATGGATCCGAGTCTAGCCCTCAATAGTTTCAGCATCGAGCTAACTTGCAGCTCGTCACTTTCATCAACAATTAAATCGTTTACTTGTTCAATCATCAAAGAATTTGAGTTATCCAAAGCAACGATTGCCGGTCTATTCGACTCTAGCAGATCACAAAAAACCATTTTCCCATTGTATCTGGAACCCAACTTATGGCAACGATGACTACTAAGGAGTAACGCGCCTCCGATCGAACTTGAAAACGAAACAACCACCGGAGCTATCCAACCTTTGTTTCGAAAATCATCATGAATTATAGTCACCGTGCAATTTAAGCTCGCGTGGTCAAACTTGTCGACCGCATTCACAAACCTTCTAGTGAGATGAGACGAGTGTTCCTGAGTCGTATAAACAAGCAAATCCATTCGATTTGTTTTACTCCAATCATTTCAGAATAACCTAGTCAGTATTACTGCAGAAAATATGCCAAAGATAATATTTTTAAAAATCAATAGGTTAATTGTTGAATGAAGTTAAACTGGGGGATATGACCCAGGCTCATTGGGCATTTAACCCAATAGCGAATTGTTCGTCAATCGAGTCAGGAAAAAAATTAGGTTATTCGATATTTCTCTAGCCGGTATCTCAGAGTATCACGACTAAGTCCTAGCATTTTAGCAGCTTTGGTAATATTTCCATTACTTCTATCAAGAGCCTGAGTTAAATAGCCTTTCTCGATTTCTTCCAGTGAAATACCTTCCACTGGAAAATGATTTGGCATATCAAAGGTTTTGGAAATACCGCTACTCAATGATAACTCAGTCGGAGTGATAGTTCCGGTAGTATTCATCAAAACGGCTTGCTCAACACAAGCTCGCAATTCTCTTACGTTGCCAGGCCATCTGTGAGCGTTTAAAAGTTCTTGCGCGGAACTGGAAAAAACAGTTTTGGGTTTCATATACTTGTTACAAAACTCTTGCAAGAAATGTCTGGACAATACATCAACATCACCCGTTCTCTGTCTAAGTGATGGAACTTCGATGGAGATAACTTTCAATCGATAATATAAATCTTCTCGGAACAACCCTTGAGAGATTCTTTCTTTAATATTTCTATGGGTCGCACTCACAAATCGGACATTAGCCTTTCGCTGCCTTGAGTCTCCCAGACGTCGATAAGTTTTATCTTCAATGACTTTTAAGATTTTAGCTTGAAGATTGATATCCATATCTCCAATTTCATCAATAAATAAGGTTCCACCTTCAGCGGACTCTATTAAACCAACTCTTTGCTTTTGTGCTCCTGTAAAAGCTCCCTTTTCACAGCCAAACAATTCTGCTTCTAAAAGTTCCTTAGGGATCGCGCTGCAATTAATTTCTACGAAAGGCTCGTCCGAAAAATGTCCTGAAAAGTGTATAGCCTTAGCAACCAGCTCTTTACCAGTTCCAGTTTCCCCGCTAATTAATACGCTCGGAGCATTGGCAGCGTCAAAATTCTGTTCAACCGAAACAATCTGAGAAATTTTCTGCTTAAGTCCAAGAATCTTTTCTGACTCTCCTCTAATTTGCTCTATCTCACCTTTAGTTGCCGATCGACGATGATGATAATCTCTGTAACTTTTAATCTTCTTCAATCCACCTTGTTTATTAAGCAGGACTAAAAGCTCTTTTAGTACTAACGGTTTGGTAACATAATCAGCGGCCCCCGACTTCATCGCTTTAACAGCAATCTCAACGCTGGACTCTCCAGTTATCATGATAATCGGAGTATTGGGATGGTCCGGCAAAACCTTGTTCAGAAACTCGAGACCATCACCGTCAGGCAGGTTGTAATCTAGAAGAATAAAGTCATAACTTTGTAACTCTAATAATTGATATGCATCGGACAAAGAATAGGCGGTAGAGACATTAAAATACTCACGACCAAGATAAGTAGCCATGTTGTTAGCTAATATATGTTCGTCTTCTATAATCAATACCGAACGCATTACTAGTCCTCTGAAATCGCTAAGTTAAATATTATCTCGAATTGCGTGCCCTTACCTAGTTTACTGCTGACACTAATTTTGGCATTGTGTCTTTCGCAAATACGCTTAACCAATGAAAGCCCGATACCAAGCCCATTAGGTTTAAAACTTACATTATGATCAAAAATACTTTGTTGAATATCTTTGGACATACCACAGCCATTATCCTTAATAGTCACTTTAATTGAACCAGTATCGTCATCGGTTAAATTAATGATGACAGTCCCAGACTCATCGATAGAGTCCACTGCATTAGTAAGAATACTGGTAAACATGTGCCCCAAATGATTTGCGTCTCCGCTTACTTTAACCAGTTGTGCATTGCAGTTAAAATGGAAATCAACCGTTTTTTTAGAGAGAGAATCAGAGAAATCAACTACTATACCTTTTAGTAACTTCTCTAAATTAACGATTTCTTCCTCTCCCTGTACTTTTGAATAGGCCAATAACTCTCTTATCCAGAGACTTAACCTGTCTACTTCAGAGATTATTCTCGCGCAGTCCTCCCGAGCAACTTTACCGGCCTCTGGGTCAGCCTCAATGAGTTCGGCAGTTGAGCGAATATTAGCTAATGGGTTTCTCAAACTGTGGGTAATGTTAGAAGCCAGTTCACCAACCATAACCATCCTCTCAGCCTGAGACAAACTCTCCTTTAAGCCGTCTATTTCAACAAGCCGACGATTCAAGGTCAATTCAGTGGATAATCGATTTAGGTGACTCTTACGATAATAAAAAAGAGCTATAGCGATAACCGCAAGGTAACCCAAATAAGACCACCAAGTTCTCCATGGCGGCGGGGAAACATTGATATGAATCCTTTCCGGAGTTGTATCCGCGACGCCATCTTTAGATATTGCAAACACTTCAAAAATATAGTTTCCAGCACCTAGTCCGGTAAACGTCTCACTGTACTGTCCCGGTTTTGAATCGATCCACTGATCGCTTATCCCAAGCAGTCGATAACTAAATTTATTTTGACTAGGTACAGAGAAATGCAACGCTCTGAATTCGATTGAGAGCATGGTTTGTCGATAGTCTAAAGCGATGGAAGTTTCACCCAAGTCATTTCTGGAAACAACAAGGCCACTACTTGGTTTCTTATAGGATTGATTAAATAACAAAAAATCAACCACTCTTGTTTCCGGAGCAAAAGGGTTGGAACGAGGCGCTTGCCGAGTAAACCAAGTAATACCATTAATTCCGCCAAAGGCTAAAACTTGATTATCGGAATAATAAGCTCCCGCATTAAACTCGCTTCCTTGTAAACCATCTTCAACAAAAAAATTAGTTATCTTATTGTTTCTAGTCGAAAGCCTTGATAGTCCTCGATTAGAACTCAACCACAAATTACCATCTTCCCCTTGCAGAATTCCATAGATCACTGAGTTCGCTAGTCCTTCTTTCTTACCAAATTTCACGAAGGTTTGATTAGTGGGATTATATTGATTAAGTCCCCCACCGTCTGTTCCTATCCAAAGGGTTCCTTGGTCATCTTGAAAAATAGACCAGATAGAATTATGCGAAATGCCTGAGCTTAAATTTGGTTGGTAGGTATAATAATCACTGCTCGTGTCATTCAATGAATATCTAACCAACCCTCCCCCCCATGTGCCAACCCATAAACTATCATCGGTTTGTAATAGTGATGTAACAACATTTCTTGGTAGCGGGTTAAGTTTTGATGAGTTTCGAACAGAACGAATAACTGTATTAGTCCGAGAGTCAAACAGGTCCAATCCTCCATAGCTACCGATCCAAAACTGGTTTTCGTTATGACGATGCAGTGTAAACACAGCATCATGTCCTAAGTCCAATAGATTACTTTTGTCAAAATGATTTAACAAAACTCCTTGCTTAGATATTCGACTAATTCCTCCCAAAGTTGCGATCCACAAAGAGTCGTCCCAGGGTAGAATAGCTCTAACGGTATTATGATTCAAAATACCGTTCTCAACATTGTAATAACGAAATAATCCGGTTTCCGCATCTAGGTGATTCAGCCCTCCCGATTCGGTTCCAATCCACCAGTCTCCATTTTGTTCTTTATAAATAGCGTAAATCATTTTATCATTTAAATATCGAGTCGATGTTTTGTTTTGCTCCCAATGGTTAAAGATTGTTGAATAAGGATCAAAATAATTGAGGCCACCTCCTTCCGTACCAACCCAAATGACACCGCTACTGTCCTGAAAAAAAGACAATACTCGATTATTGCTTAAGCTATGATTGTTATCATCTGTCTTTAGGTTCAGCCATTGATTGTCCTTAGTATGAATAAAAATTCCGTCCCCTAAAGTTCCTATCCATAGATTTCCCAAAGAGTCTCTAAAAAGTTTGTAGATATTTAGTTTTTCAAATAGGCCGTCCATAAAACTAATTGCCCTAGGTTTTGGAGACGATAAAATTTCAGAGGTCCAAAGGCCTTGATTGGTGGCTATCCACATCATGTTTTCTTCAACAAGTAAATGTTGAATTTTCTTTTCCTTGAATAACTCGGCATTCCAACTTCTAATTTGACTATCCTTATAATCTAGCTCCCAAATTCCAAGGTTTTCTGTTGCAAAATAAAGTTTTCTCTGCCACTCAACTACGGACCATATTGCGGTCGATTTTTTTTTGTTTTTCCAAAACAGCTGAAACGTCCTAGTGTGTTTATCAAACTTGAACAATCCTTGACCCGCAGTTCCCACCCAAACATCACTCGAACTATCTTGAAAAATGGATTTACTGCGCACTGTTTTAATCTCTTTATTCCCCTCATAAAATGCTATTCGTTCAAAGTGGCTATCATTTTTTCCCTTTATCGAAACACCCTGACCATTGGTTCCTATCCAAAGTACCCCACCATTTAATCGTTTTACAAAGGTGACATAATCACCTGCAAGACTCTCTGACACTTCAGCATCATGAACAAAACTTGTAAATTCTTTTCCATCATAACGATCTAAGCCTTGCTGAGTGGCGAACCATAAAAACCCCAAGCTATCTTGTGTAATTGAATTTACTGACACTTGAGAAAGACCATCTTTTACACTTAAGTTTTTAAATCGAACATTACTAAATTGAATAGCCGAATGTTTTTTAGGAACTACTTGTGAATTTTCGGATTTTGCAGAAATGTTAGCGCTTATGCACATAACAAAGATGAATTGGATAAACAATGCACATAGCTTCATTGGCAGCCGCATAAAGTGCAAACTTGTTTCCTCCAACTAATTTATAGATGACAAGGTTGTTGAACTCACTACCAAACCAAATAGTAGCGACTATGCATAATAACCAGTGAAGTGAACGATTGCAAATGGCAAGATAGTTACTCTTTTGTATAGCAAACTAGGATAATCAACACACAATATAGAGTAAAACGAGGAGAAAAAGTGATTCAGGGTATTGAGTTAGTATTAGGTCCCGCCATCATAAATCGCTAGTAACTCTTTTGCATTACCTCGATTCGCTCCGTCTCGACTAATGAAACGCCTGACCGGAAACGATTCTATTTCCGCATCCTCATAGATCGAGCGAGTAATCGCATTGTCATGATTAGATATCACCACCTTCACGCCACGATTGGCTAAATGTTGTGCCCGATAAGCTAACTCAACTTGTTGATCATAGCTAAATCCCTGTTGTGCGTAACTGGTGAAACTGGCGGTCGGTGAAAGCGGCACATAAGGTGGATCGCAATAGACTACATCACCTCGCCTAGAGCGATTCATTAGCGAGGTAAAATCGCCACAAACAAACTTGGCATTGCGCGAATGGGAAATAAAATGCAGCATTTCTTTTTCTGGAAAATAAGGCTTTTTATACCGACCAAAAGGCACGTTAAATCCACCTGATTTATTGTAACGACAGAGGCCATTGAATCCATGTCGGTTTAAATAGACGAACAACGCTGCACGTCGCCGGCCTGTAGCACCATTATTAAACTCTAAACGAAAGGCAATATACTGAGACTGGTGATTATTTTCAGGGGTAAAAAAGCTTTGGCAGTATTTGATGAATTTACCGCGCTCTCTTTTGAGGTGCCCATAAAGGTTGATTAAATCAGGGTTAATGTCACCAAGTAAGTACCGTTCAAACGCAAGGTTCAGAAATACCGCACCGGAACCAACAAAGGGTTCGATTAACTTACTGCCTTTAACATGTGGTACAAGTTTATCGAGCACTCGATACTTGCCTCCCGCCCACTTCAAGAATGGTCGAGTGCGATCAATTTGCATGATGGTATGAGGTTTCTTCAATCAAATAGAAACCGAATTCTACGGAATAAATGTGCAATAGGAAATGTTTTTAAGCAAAAATTCGATTTGAATAATATTTAGAAGATAATTGTTTTAACGCTATACACGAAAAGAACGGGATGGGTTTTCCACGACATCAAGCGCACCGGAACCGGCAATTCGCTGATTGAGTTGTGCAGCTTGCCTTCTTGCTTGCACGGGATTCAAATTTAACTGATTTGCACTGCTATTACCCCTAAATGCTTCAGGGCTCGCTGATGACAGCTTGGCAATATCAGCATCCTCAGCCGTATTCAAAATAGTTTGCTCAGTATTTAAGTTTGAATTCGATGATGCGTTATCGGAAGTCAGCTTTGTGGAACCGTCTGTTGATGACTTAAGTTCAGTATTCTCACTAAGCCGCTCACTGCGGGCTTCTTTCTGCTCTTGGGCTTCTTGTAATCGTTGTACATTTAGCTCAGCCCTTGCCTGATTTTCCGATGCTGCCGCTTGTGCTGCGACTCTCACATCTTGAGACGAGGGATTCGCTGGAGCCAAAGCGGCTCGTTGAACTTGCTCCAATTTTCGAATAGTCGCTTCTGGGTCGTTCGCTACTTTGGAAATATCAATCGAAACATCACCTGAGACAGCATAGCGTTTACCATCGGGACCAGTGGTGAAATTAAGGTTTGGGGCGCCCGCTAAAACTCCACCAACTGAAGCATGGGCCTGTTCATGCGCCCTAACTTCTCGATCACGATTTCTTAATTTTTGAATTTGGGCGAGTTCTTCCGCTTCGAGCTGCTCTTCACTATTCGATTGGTTAGAAGATTGACCGTTTTGTTGTTGCTGCGAAGATTCTTTCTCTTCGATAGATGGATCTTGCTCACCATTAGCATCTAACGGCAACGAACCTTTGGGTTGCTCGTTAAACTCTGTGGAGTTTTTACTACGTGAACCTTCCGACGCCGATGGTGGTTGCGGAATTTTAGGCCGCTGTGCCGCTTCTGCCGCCACTGCTTCAGTGGGGACATTAGCGGTATTAACCGGAATGACTATTGGCGCCGAAGTGATTAACATAACGAGTTTTTTACTAAACCTTAATGTCGATGATTGAGCCCAATACATCTGAGGCTGTTTGAATCACCTTAGCGTTAGCATTGGCATCAATTTCAGCCGTTTTAAGCTCTACCAAAGAATTGACTAACTGATTGTTCTGTTCAGTTTGCTCCGGCGTTCTGGCAGCCGACTGAGAGGCTATCTCGGTTGCAGCCTGAGTGGCTCTGGACTGAGCATTTTGAAAACCTTGCACACCGATACTCAGTGCGTCATTTATTTGCATATCATTCTCCTAATTGATGGCATTTACGAGTCACCTAACGAGTCCTAACTCCGATAGCCATCATACAAAGCATCATTAAACTGGTACTAGACAGTGTTTTATCGGCCAAATGTACAAAAAGTTTAGTAAATAGTAGCGTGAAGACCGCTAGATTACTGAGAAAAAGTCCGCAGAATTGATTTTGGCGAGTTTAGATAACAACCAGCAATAAAAAACACATTTTTAATTGCTGGTTGCAAGGTTGGATTTAGAATTACCCTTTTAGCTCGTCGTTTATCGCTTTATTTTAGCCCAAGCTGTCAGTCAGCCTGAAGACTGACCTATTTTTTAAATTTAGAAACGAGTAATTCGAAACTTATTTTCAGCTAGATCGAATAATCGACCACCGGATAACCTAGCGCTTCTAGCTCAGGTTTAAGCTTTTTCGCGTCACCAACAACCACCATGATCATTTCCTCAATATTTAAGTGCTCTTGGGCTAACTGATTAATCTCTTTTGTTGTAATTTTCTTTACTATCTCAGATTGCTTATCAACAAAACTAGGAGTGAGATTATGCTCTAAAATTCGCGCTAAAAAGCCCAGTTTTGCACCAGGTGTTTCATATTTTAGTGCGTCTCTTTGGTTAATCGCATTACGCATAAACTCTAACTCTTTTTCAGTAATCCCCTTCTCTCGATAGTTTTTAATTTCGTTGACTATCTCAATAATCGACTTATCGGTCACATCCGCTCTTACTTCTGCAGTTGCAGTATAACCACCGGCTAATTGATTTCCCCAAAAATAGGAACGAGCACCGTAGGTATAACCTTTGTCTTCGCGCAAATTGAGGTTTATCCGGCTATTAAATGCTCCACCAAGCGGGAAGTTCATCAAATAGGCTCGGTAAAATTCGCCAGTGATATCTTCTTTTAACCCGCGCTTGCCGATACGAATGGCAGATTGAGCGGCGTCATCTTTATTGACTAAATAAATAACACCCGGCTTAGTTTCAGGAATAACAACATCTAAATTCAGCTTAGGTCCTTCTCCCTTCCATTCGGTAAGAATATCCAGAGCCGCGGTCAGCTGTTTCTCATCTCGATCCGAAACCACAATCAAATTGGCACCTTTGGGTTTCAAATGATTTTGATAGAAACTTTTAACATCCTCTAAGCTTATGCTTTTAACTGATTCTTCCGTGCCACCAGCAGGTGTCGCAGCAATATTATCGCCATTCAATAACTGACGATACGCTGTCCTTGCTAAGTAACCAGCATTTTTCTTGTTGTTTGCGATGCCTTGAATCGTATTGTTTTTAATTCTCGCAAACTCACTCTCAATAAAAGCAGGCATTAGCAGCTTTTCTCTTACTAATTCCATCGTGGCATCGATATTTTTAGTCAACGCATTGACATTAATATTTATATATTGACTATCCGAACCGATGGAAACACTACTGCCTAGTAATTGCAGCGCTTTACTCATGTCTTCGCCACTTCGCTTAGTCGTCGATTCGTTTAACATGTTAGCAAGTAGGTTCGCGACTCCGGCTTTCGCTTTAGTTTCATAATAATGACCGGCAGGAATTTTTAGAAGTAAAGAAGTGGTTGGTGTTTCAATGCTCTGAGCACCAAGCACCTTGATACCATTAACCATTTCTTGTTGCCACATTTGCGGAACTGAAACCGGAGGGTTAGCACCAGCTACAGGAATTTTACTTCTATCAAATGTATCTTTTGCTCGTCGAATTGCTAGGTCATCAGCCGAGGTGTTCTCCTCTTCTACCAGTTTACGAATAGGCGCTTGAAAATTATCTTGTTTAGCAATTGCATCAATTTTTCCATTTGGCACAACGCTCATGATGACTGCTGGTTTGGCTTTGATATACTGTTTAAACACTCGGTCAACATCTTCTTTGGTAACATTGGCATAACGCGCAATATCTTGCTCAATGTAGTTCGGATTCCCAGAGAAAGTTTGGTTAGCTGCCAATTGACTGACTTTACCGCTAACACTTTGCAAACCAAATACGAAATTCGCTTCCATCTGCGCTTTCGCTTTAGCCAAATCATCAGGTTTAACACCGCGCTGTTCAAATTCATCTAAAGTGTCACGCATAATTTTTTCTAAATCAGCCAGTGTTTTACCTGACGCTGGATGAGGTAAGGCATAAAGGTTGAAAGTACAGGCCAACTCAGCACAAGGGTGAGACACACTGGCTTGCACCGCTAGTTGATTCTTAACCAGGTTCTTATAAAACAAAGAAGTTTTTCCGCCGCCTAATATCTGAGCCAACAAGTCCAATGGCGCTTCGTCCTCATGACGCAAACTTACCGTCGGCATCGACATATAAACTAATGGCAAATGAACATTATCTTCCATTGAAATATAGCGATCTTTGTCCAAAGTAACCGCTCGCTTTTCAGGCATCCCTACTTCGGGACCTTTTGGAATAGGACCAAAATACTTCACCAATAATTCTAATGTTTTCTTTTCTTCGATATCCCCACCAATGGTGACTACCGCATTGTTAGGTCCGTACCAATTCAAAAAGAATTTCTTTAGATCATTAACATTAGCTCGATTTAGATCTTCCATGTATCCAATGACCGGCCAAGAATACGGATGCCCTTCAGGATAAAGCGCCGCCGAAACCCTTTCGTTTAAACGACCATAAGGCTGGTTATCAACACGCTGCCCTCTTTCATTTTTTACTGTTTCTCGCTGAACTTCGAATTTCTCTTGAGTTACTGCGTCCACTAAAAAACCCATACGATCGGATTCTAACCAAAGCATTTTCTCTAATTGGTTTGCAGGTACCGTTTGAAAGTAATTCGTTCTATCGGTGTTGGTAGTACCATTCATTGTACCTCCAGCCTCTGTAACCAACTTGAAATGTTGCTCGTCAGCTACATTTTCTGAACCTTGAAACATCATATGTTCGAAAAAATGGGCGAAACCTGATTTGCCAATATCTTCACGACCCGAGCCGACGTGATAAGTCACATCGACATGAACTAGCGGGTCCGACTTATCTTCATGAAGAATAACCGTTAACCCATTATCAAAAAGGTACTTTTTATAAGGAATTACGGTTTTACCAGGCTGAGCAGTGACTTGCTCTACTAAAGTTACTCCTGCTACTTGGCTAGTGACCGCCTTTTCATTAGCAGCTTCATGAGGTTTGTCAGATGGACTACAGCCGACTAAAAGCGCAGCCATTGCAGTGATCAGTAATCGATTCAAAATTGGTTCTCCTAAGTTAATTCTTGGCATTATTCTGAAACCATTAAGATGGTTACATCTCAGAATACGCCGCTTGCGGCGACTTTAAACTAAATTAGTCGACATTAATACCCAATTATTTACGTGTTAGATTCTAGTTGAGAGTATAAATCGGCGGGATGGAGGCTTGTTATAAGCGTTTTAGCCTCAATCAGAGACTCAGTGGTTAGAGTTGATCAGTTAAATAGGATCAAACTCCAAATGACTACCAAAAGTATCAAGGCAACAAACACGATTGCGGAGCCGATGTCTTTGGCTCTGCCAGCCAACTCATGATGTTCATCACTGATACGATCTACGACGGCCTCGATGGCAGAATTGACTAACTCAGCCATGACCAGTAAAAACAATGGTAAGATCAACCATAACAATTCATAGGTGTTTTCAGCTAACCAAACCGCAATTGGAATTCCTATAAGTGCTAATAGCAATTCCTGCCGAAACGCCGCTTCATTTTTCCAAGCGGCAGTTAGTCCTTGCCAAGAATACTGCGTGGCATAAACAATCCGTAATAATCCTTTTCTTCCTGGTTTAGCCATTTATTGAGACTTTTCCAACGAGTTTTTTCTGGCGGCCTTTTCATTCAAGACAATTTTTTTAACATCTTCGAGAAGTTGTTTAGCGTCATAAACAATACCGTCTTTAATGGTGTACTTCACCCCGCCAACGGTAACTGGTTTGTTATTGTCATCTAACTTGACGTGACCAGTACCATACAGTGTTTTAAAGTTCCTCAATGGATTTTCTTTAACCACCACTAAATCCGCAAATTTTCCGACTTCGATAGAACCAATTTGCGAGTCCATTCCCAAAGCTTGAGCACCATTAATAGTTGCCGACTTAATCACTTCCAAAGGATGAAATCCCGCTTCCTGTAACAGTTCAAGTTCGCGAATATAACCGAAACCATATGTCTTATAAATAAAACCCGAGTCACTACCGGTAGTCACTCGTCCACCATGATTCTTATAATCATCAATAAACATCATCCATTTTTGATAATTTTTCTTCCAGTTAATTTCATCTTGAGTAGTCCAGTCAAACCAATAAGAGCCATGAGCGTATCGACTGGCTTGAAAGAAGTCCCATAAAATGGGTGAGGTAAATTCTTTGTGCCAATCAGCATTTCGCTCTCTCATAAGATCACGGCTTGCTTCATAGATGGTCATGGTTGGGTTAATGGTAAAATCTAACGCGATTAACTCATCGCGAACCGCGTTCCATTTATCACTGCCAGGAGCCGCTGCTTGTTGCCATAGTTTTCCGGCTTCTCCAAATCGATGTTGCTCATTGTTGTAGTTATAATCTAACGGGTAATCTTGGATAATTTGGTTTTCAAACATCGCTTCAGGCAAACCATACCAATGCTCCATGGTCGTCAAGCCCAAACGTGCGCTATCTAATGCGTTGAGATGAACTACATCTAACTGTGCATGATGCATAGCGGTTCCCATATCGTGCTTTCTAGCTTCGTCGATTGCGGCTTTAAATATGGCCGGATTGGTACCACTAAACTTGATCCCTCTAGCGCCTTGTTTAGCCGCTTTTTTGACCCAAGCTTTCGCTTCTTTTCCTGTTTGAAACGACTTATTCCAGCCCGAACCAAAACCGAAATAGGGGATAATTCTGGGCGCGGCGATAGTATTTTTTTGACTCGCTTTAACATGATGCATAACAAATTCTGCGCCATTAAAACTGCCTGGTTCGCGCACCGTTGTGATACCGTGAGCGAGCCAAAGTTTAAGCGAATATTCTGAGGTTGACATTTGATGAGAGCCACCGATATGACCATGCATATCAACAAAGCCAGGCAAAATGTAATGTCCAAACAATTCAATTTCTTTGTCGCCAGCCTCAGCCTTTGGACGCTGTTTTACAATCGGCACACCAGGATGACCAACATCGACAATCTGAGTAATTTTGTTTCCTTCAATGACTATGTCAACCGGGCCGCGAGCTGGAGCACCCGCGCCGTTGATAAAGGTCGCACCACGTAAAATCAATTTGTTAAACGGCCCTTCACCTCTCACTCTCTCCGGCGCTTTTTGAGGTGGAGCGGCAAAGCTGGTAGATACTAAACCAATTAAACTTACCCAAGTAATAGCAAAGATGAAACTGAATTTTTTCAACATAGTCGGTTCTCGAATGATTTATTTATTAAGTAGTTGAATGCCGCTTTTTTCGATTTTTATTTGTCGATTCTTGTACATTTTGCCAATGGTTGCTTTAAATACTTTTTTACTCACACCAAAGGTCTTGTAGATGATTTCGGGTGCCGTTTTGTCATTGATAGGATATTGCCCATTGTTGTCTTGTAGCAACTTAATGATTTTAGATTGCAGTGAGCTGGCCTCTCCCGAACCTTCCGGTGCAGTCAAACTCATATCCACTCGCCCGTCGGGACGAACATTCTTAACATATGCCGTTATCGCTTGTCCGTACTTAAGCGATTGGAACACGTCACTAGAATGCAGTACACCCCAGAATTTAGAATTTAGAATCAACTTAAAACCTAGATCGGTTTTATCACCAACTAAGGCTTTTACTTTTTGACCTATTTTTAAACCAGAGGTTTCCGCTTTTACAAATCGATTGAGTTTGGAGCTGGCAGCAATTCTTCCCGTGTTATCTTGATAAACGGCAACGATGTGTCGCTCACCCACTTTCATTGGGGTACTTTGCTGACCGAAGGGAGCGAATAGATCCTTGGGCAGTCCCCAATCCAAAAACGCTCCTACTGAATTACTCGAAATCACCTCAAGACAGGCTACTTCGCCGACGCTGGCACGTGGTTTCTTGGTGGTTGCAACCGCCTCATCATCGGAATTGCGATAAACAAACACTTCGATTTTGTCACCGGCTTCACAGAAGTCGGGAGTTTGCCCTTTTGGCAGAAATAACTCACCATGTTGGCCGCCTGCTAAAAAGGTGCCGCGACCGGTTTTTCTGACGATTTTTAGAAAATTGTACTGGCCAAAATTAACCATTTGAATAGATCTGCTTAGAATTGAATTAAATTAAGGTCGATATATTAACATAGCTACTGGCTGTTTGAACGATTTGGCTGTTTCTCTGTTGAGGGGTCAGTTTTTCCGCCGATTTGATATGCGGAATGACGCCTAATAATGGGGCGTCGATAGCGCCAGTGAGGAAATTGATATTCTGCTGATATCGTTCCATCTCTTGTTCCACTGAATTAGCAATCCAGCCTATCAGGTTTAATCCTCGCGATTTAATCGATTCTAAGGTTAACAATGCGTGATTTATACAGCCCAGCTTCATACCGACGACTAATATCACATCAAGGTTTTCAGCCTCGACAAAATCAGCATAAGTTTGCTCTGAGTTAAGTGGAACTAACCAGCCACCCGCGCCTTCAACTAAAACAAAATCACTCTCAAATTGTGCTAGATGACATTGTTGACTGAGTTGCTCTACAATGAGTGATTGCGCTTCCTCCTGAGCAGCTATATGCGGAGCGATGGCGGCTTCAAGGGCAATTGGGTTAATACGTGAGTAGTCAGTAGTCTGGTGCAAATGTTGCTGCATTTGCAATGCGTCAGTATTTTTTAACTGGCCATCAATTAGTTCGCAACCTGCAGCCACCGGTTTAACTGCCATGACCGACTGTTGAGCTTGTTGTAGCTGTAATATCAGAGCACAGGTGGCAACCGTTTTACCGGCATCGGTGTCAGTACCAGTGATAAAAATTCGTTTTTGGGTGGCGCGGCTCATTATTTTATCTGCTCAGTAGTGGTTGGGTCGATCAAACATAGAATTATTCGGATGGCTTTTGAATATCAACTTTGTAAGTATGGTAATCACCTTTGGGTGCATCATGCTTTTTCCAAGCATGCCCATAGACCACTTCATAAGTCGCAGGTAGTTGACCGTCTTGCCAGCGATAGCTTTCATAAGTTTTTTCAAGTGTGCGAAACTTTTGCTTTCCCATTAAACCACGTGGTCGTTTATCGTCTAAGTTATGCGCGCCAATCGCTTTTAAATCTTTCATTAATCCCATCATGGTTTGATAGGTCATAGTAATAATGTCTCGATCCATGACAGTGTTTTCAAAATGCGCTGAATGAACACGATCACCGACAATATGCATGTCGATAAAGTCATTCACATGCACGTCTTTATCGACTTTTTGCCAGCTTTCTTTTAACTCAATTAAAGTGTCCGGCCCCAAAGTGGAAAAGATTAACAATCCACCTGGTTTTAACACCCGATTTAATTCTTGAAACACCGTTTTCGATGAAATTAACCACTGCATAGTGAGGTTTGAAAAAACCAGTTCAAAGCTATTATCTGCAAATGGTAATTGCTCAAGATCGGCAACTTGATAATCTACTTTGTTAAAAAAACTGTTTTGCGTTTTAGCGTAATCAATCATTCCTTGTGCAATATCGACCCCAAAAGTCTTAGCTTTGCCAAACCGTTTATTTAAAATTCGGCTGCAATGGCCAGTACCACACCCTGCATCGAGGATATTTGTGGGTGCAACATTCATAATTTCTAGCCGTTCTAGCAATCGACTGGCGACTTCTTTTTGCAAGAATGCCGCATCATCATAGCTGATAGCGGCTTTGCTAAATGAGTCTGCAATGGCTTGTTTAGGTATCGACATGATTAATTAGTACTCTTCACAATCTTTTAATCGTATGGGTTGTTGCTATTATTATTGTTGTTGTTGTTGTTGTTGTTGTTGTCTAGGATTGAAGTTTTAGACGTCACTGGGTTTAAGAAGTCTAACACTTCTGCGATAAATAAATCGGACTCTGATAAAAACGGTGCATGACCAGATTTTTTAAAAGTAACTGCTAGGCTATTCGGCGAGTACTCTGCCACTTGTTTAGCAGACTTAATAGGAACTAAGGTGTCTAAACGACCATACATTCTCAATAGCGGCATTGGCAAGTCGGCTAACACAGGTAGCAAATTAACTTGGTCTAATATTTCCAACCCGCCTTTCAAAGCCAACTCGCTGGGCATTCCGATCTCAAATACGGTTTGTTTCAATTGGGCGATATCTTGCTTTTGGGTTGGGCTGCCCATGGTTTGAATACTCAAGAACTTGATTAAGGTACCTCTAAAGTCCTTGTTTAAATAGTCTATAAAACTAGTAAGAACATCTTGATTCATGGCGTGCGGCCAGTTTTCATTAGCCACGAAGCACGGACTAGAAGCAACGGTAATTAATTTTTCGACTCGCTGCGGATATCGATTGGCAATTGCAGTTGCGACCACGCCACCGAGTGACCAACCGATCAAGTTAAACGATTTTGGTAGCGTGCTGGCGACTGATTCAACAAGAAACGCTAAGTTATAATCCATTGGACCTTGTTGTTCTGCTTCAATCTGTTTCTGCAGATGATTCAAAGGCTCTGCACTTCGACCAAAGCCCGGTAAATCAACATTGTATACCGTAAAGTGTTTTTCTAATTCAGGTAATACTGTTTGCCAAATGCCACCATGCAGCCCCCAACCATGCAGCAACACTAAGTTGGGTCCCTTTCCTGAAACTGAAACAAAAACCGACTCATTAGGAGTCACTCGTTTTTGGTTATTATTTAACTCGGGCATAGATTAAAGCTCTTCAGGATGTTTTTGCTAACAGGTTTAATCATTGATAGATGAATTTAATTGTTCAATTAGGCCTTTGATTTGCTTTTCAGTATGTTGTGCACTCAAAGTAATTCTCAGCCGATCAGTTTTCACGGGTACCGTTGGCGGCCTGATTGCACCGACCAAATACCCTGCCTCTATCAATTGCCGATTCAGCTCAACCAGCTTGTCTGAATCACCAATCACAATCGGCTGAATGGCTGTATCTGACGCCAGTAAGTTTAACCCAGCCTGCTCAGCCAGCAACTTAAATTTGGTTATATTCTGTTTTAACCGCTGCATAAGACTAGTGTCATTTTTGATTAACCGTAAATTGTGCAAATTGGCCGCGGCCAAAATTGCAGGCGTTGCTGTGGTGTATATGTATGGTCTGGCAAATTGAACCAAATAATCAGTCAACTGCTGGCTACCTGTTACAAAAGCACCGAAACCACCGATCGCTTTACCAAAAGTGCCCATCAATACCGGCAGCTGATTTTGATCGAGGTTATAAAACTCTGCGCAGCCTTGCCCCTGCTCGCCAACGACGCCGACACCATGAGCATCATCAACAATTAGATTAGCTTGGTACTTTTGACACAATCCAGCGATTTTATCTAGCGGCGCTAAATCGCCATCCATACTAAAAACGCCATCGGTGACCACCCACTTTTGCGGCGCTTCGGATTTCAGTCTTTTTTCTAACGCCGACATATCGCAATGCTGATACCTGACTGAGTTGGCGTTGGATAATTTTGCTCCATCAATTAATGATGCGTGGTTAAGCTTATCAGTAATGATTAGATCGCCCTTTTTCGCTAAACTTTGCAGGATTCCTAGATTTGCCATGTAACCTGTGGAAAAAGTTACTGCTGAATCACGTTTTAAAAATTTGGCTACTTCTATTTCCAATGACTGATGAATTTGGTGATGACCACTGACTAAATGAGATGCACCTGAACCAACCCCTAAGCAATCGAGTTGTTGATGGACACTTTCAACGGTGGATGGGTTACTGGCTAAGCCTAAATAATCGTTGGATGAAAAATTGATCAGCTGAGAATCATCAACCACTAACTCTGCGCTTTGCTTTGATTGCAGTAACAATCGCTCGCGCCACTGAGAGTCCGATTTCCTCAGTTGTAATTGGGTGCCAAGCTGTTTTTCAAATGGATTCATTGCAACTCAAGCGAGCCAATAGGCTAATGGATTTAAACTGAAGAATAAATGTTGATACCGTTATCGGCAAATAAAAAGCTAATTTGGCGACTTATTCAACAGCAGCCGTTAAACCGCGGCTGCATTGTGGTATAGCTTTTTAGTTGGACTCTCAGGCAAGTAACTCGTGCTACTCACATCGGATGAATCGGACTGAACGTTGGCATTTGCGGGTTCCGAACCTTCAGCCGTGATGCCTAAACGCTTAAACAATTGAATGTCGCGATCGACTTCTGGGTTATCGGTCGTCAACAGCTTATCACCATAAAAAATCGAATTAGCCCCAGCAAAGAAACACATGGCTTGCATTTCATCGGACATGTTTTCTCGACCTGCGGATAGACGAACATAAGACTCTGGCATCATGATTCGAGCCACCGCAATCATTCGTACAAAATCAAAACTATCGATAGCCTCAGCATCTTCTAAAGGCGTCCCTTTAACCGCGATCAATTGATTAATTGGTACACTTTGTGGGTGCTCAGGTAAATTGGCGAGCGCCTGTAACAAACCAAGCCGATCATTAACTGATTCCCCCATTCCCAAGATCCCGCCCGCACAAACTTTCATGCCCGCGTCTCTAACATGGGCTAAAGTCTGCAAACGATCTTCGAACGTTCGAGTGGTAATAATTTGGTCATAGTACTCTTCTGACGTATCTAAATTGTGGTTGTAGTAATCTAAACCTGCCTGTTGTAACTCATTAGCTTGCTCTCCGGTTAACATGCCGAGGGTCATACAAGTTTCCAAACCGAGTTGTTTGACCGCTTTAACCATTTCAATCACTACTGGAAAGTCTTTACCTCTCGGCGAGCGCCACGCGGCCCCCATGCAAAAACGAGTTGCTCCAGTTTCTTTTGCCTGTTTTGCTGCAGTGACAACCTTGTCTAGCGCAACTAATTGCTCTTTAGAAAGACCGGTATTATGGTGACCACTCTGCGGGCAATAAGCGCAGTCTTCTGGGCAAGCTCCCGTTTTAATGCTCATTAGAGTTGAAGTTTGTACTTGGTTAGGTTCGAAGTGTTGTCGGTGAATCGTCTGCGCTTTAAATAACAAGTCATTCATTGGAAGTTGGTAAAGCTCCCGAATTTGCGAAATCTGCCAATCGTGCCTAACACCAAGCCTACTCACCTTTTGAACAGATTGATTTTGTTCATTGTGTGTTAAGTCCGGGGTGGTTTTGGCTTGTATCATATTAATTTCGCTCGTATTATCACTAGTGACTGGAATTTTTGTGCTCAGCTGGAAGCCTACAATGTTAGCGCGCGATATTAATTGAGCCAGCCGAAACGTCAAGCAACATAATATGACTAGTTTACTTTTGGTTAATTATTAACCAGCAAGACTTAAAATGGCTTCAATTACTGACTTACAGAGGGAGTTTAGTCTCGGGGAACCCTTAAATGGATTTATTTGAACACTTTAGAATAACTACTGAATGCGTATTGTGCGGATGTAAGGTTAACAACTCTGACCAGCTAACGACGAATAAGAGCATAAACTCTTCAAGTAGCAATTCGAGAATAATTTGCCATTTTTGCCATTCCAAAATGCCTTTGAGTCAGTCAAGTTGTTTTACTTGCGGTTTGCCACTTTTTAGCAAGCGGGATTCAGCTGAACAAGCTGCATCTATAGGGAATAATTGTGGCAGCTGCTTGGCGAATAGTCCTAACTACGACCGCACCGTCAGTGCGTTTCATTATGAATACCCAATCAATAACTTTATTTCTCAACTAAAATACGGTGCCCAATTACAGTTTTTACCAATTCTTGCTGACTATTTATTATCCGTGATTCGCATGCATTACCTAGCGACAGACTATCCTTTGTTAATTATTCCAGTACCACTTCACCGAGCCAAACTGGCCGATCGAGGTTTTAACCAATCTCGACTATTGGCAAATAAACTCTCTAACCAATTGTCGATTAAAGTTTTGAACAAAGGAATCCGCCGAATCAAATCGACTCAGGCGCAATCTGGTTTAGACTCCAATGAGCGTAGAGTAAACATGAAGAATGCATTTCAAATCGATTCTCAGCTTCCTGCCCATGTAGCGGTTGTAGATGATGTGGTTACTACAGGAATGACAGTGAGCGAACTCACTAAGCAAGCGAAGTTGGCAGGAGCCCAAAGAGTAGATATTTGGTGCCTCGCGCGCGCCTTTGATTATTAGCGAACGTAAGCCTATTTGGCGACAATGTTTTGTAACACTCTGATTAAGTAGTTCATCAATTAGCTGTTATAATCAATTCCCTCATTACCTAGAATAACTATTCGACAGCTCTGCAACCATAGGAAATTCGTTTTTGGTACCTCGTGAACGTTCGACTCAAATATTTCAGATAGCTCTACCAATCATTGGTGGAATGATGTCTCAAAATATTTTGAATCTAGTAGATGCTGGAATGGTTAGCCAACTAGGTGAAGCTGAATTAGCAGCAGTTGGCCTAGCCAGTTTTATCAATTTTGTTGCTGCTGCCATTTTTATGGGCTTTTCATCGGGTGTTCAAGCGACCGTTGCCAGACGAATTGGTGAAGGAAATTCTTCAATTGCCGCCAACCCGTTGAACGGAGCTTTGGTGCTCATATTCTTCGCTACCATACCAACCAGCTATTTCTTAATGAGTTATAGCACCGAAATCATGGCTGCACTTAATAGCGATCCAAAAGTTATATCAGAAGGCGCTAAGTACTTAGATGCAAGACTCATCGGGATTATGGCGATCGGAATGAACTTCAGTTTTCGTGGCTACTTGAGCGCTATAAAGCTGACAAAGTTCTATTTTAAAACGATTGTTACCATGCATATTCTTAATATCTTTTTGAACTATGTATTAATTTTCGGTAACTGGGGATTCCCAGAAATGGGTACAGAAGGCGCAGGGCTAGGCACAACAATTTCAATGTTTGGTGGCACCCTAATGTATTTATGGCTAACCATGAAGCATACCAAGCATTTTGGCTTTGGCGCTCATTTACCATCAATGCAAACGATAAAGCAGCTGATTAAGATTTCATTGCCCGCGTCCATGCAACAATTGTTTTTTGCGGTGGGTTTCACTCTGCTATTTTGGATCGTTGGAAAAATTGGCACTGCCGAATTAGCTGCGGCTAACATTTTGACCACCCTGACCTTAGTCGCCATATTGCCATCTATTGGATTCGGAATGAGCGCTGCAACCTTGGTTGGTCAAGCTTTGGGCAGAAAAGAAATTGAAGATGCTTATCAATGGGCTTGGGATACATCCAAAATAGCGGCTGCTTCTATTTTACTATTAAGTCTGCCGATGCTAATGCTCCCAGAATTAATTCTATCAATATTTTTTGATAACCCTACAACCATCGAATTGGCGAGAGTTCCACTTCAGTTAGTGGGTATTGCAATTGTTATCGATGCTTACAACTTAGTCTTGATGTCCGCGCTGCAGGGTGCTGGTGCTACTCGAATAACGATGATTGTCAGCATAGTGTGCCAATGGCTTATCTTCCTGCCGTTGGCTTGGATAATTGGTCCCTATTTAGGTATGGGGCTGACAGCGATTTGGTTGACCCAAGGGCTATATCGATTGTTTCAAGCGTTTTGGTTTGCTTCGCTTTGGCGTAAGCGGGAGTGGACTAAGATTAAAGTATAAGGTTGTTTTTTGTATATAGCGAAAGCTATAGGTTGTTCTTTTTAAAGAACCAAAATTTATGCTTCGACGCCGTTCAGCAACTCTGTTTAGAGTATCTTGGCTTTCTTTTAGGGCGGTTTCGCAGCGCTGCGCTCTGACTGCGACATTCTTTTGTCTGGCAACAAAAGAACGCAAAAATGCCCTTTACGTTGCGCACTGGGCGACCGAAATTGAGCTAATGTTTGCCTTTGGGTTCTAGGGAACGCCCACCACCTGTTTGTCTTTATGGCCCATCCCGGCGCTCCTTACTTCGAACGTACATTTATCACACGTAACCGGTGAGGTGAATGACTTTGCCAAAGAGAGGCCCGCCTAGCGGCTATAACGGACTGGAGAAACTCATGGAATCCAAAATTATAGAAATGGACTTTTCGATATCGTAAAAACTTGTTGTCTCTTCGCCCAGTGGCTACGAGCAACCTGACATCCCCATGTCCATCGGAACAGTGGAAAAGCTGTTTGAGCGCAGCGAGGTCTTTTCCACCCGATGGGCGCTATCAACAGCTCCTATATAATTTAAGCCATCAAAACCTACAGAATCTTCCTTTCGCGCTCGTTTCAACGAAAAAAGCTTTTGGTTACTTTTGCCTTTTCGCAAAAGTTACTCGCAGGAAAGCTTTAGCGCTGCGAAACGCTTTTAAATTCGGTTCTTTACAGAGGACAACAAAGCTTCCCTCTTTTGGAAAGTGCCAATCTTCAATACCCCCTAAACTATCTCAATCCAGACATAACAAATAATACTTAAACCACCGCAAATAACTACCTTACAAACATTAGATAAACCCACTAACTCAAAAAATTTGCTATCATGGATTTTTAAAATCCACTCCCTCCCTTTTTTATGACTCAAAATGAAATTCAATCATTTTTTAATCTCACACCAGACGGTGTTCTAGATGCTATCGAGTCAGTAGGAATTCAACCTCAAGCCGCATTACTAGCCCTCAACAGCTATGAAAACAGGGTTTATCAATTCAGAGATTATGATGAACAAAAATACGTGGTTAAATTCTATCGTCCGAACCGCTGGAGCGATGAGCAAATACTTGAGGAGCATGAATTTAGTTTAGAGCTAGCAGACAGTGAAGTACCGGTGATCCCACCTCTCAGATTTAATCAACAAACCCTGCTTAAATCGAATGGTTTTAGATTCTCAATTTTTGAATGTAAGGGCGGCAGAACGCCAGAGTTAGAGGATGAAAAAACCCTTGAATGGATCGGTCGTTTTATTGGTCGAATTCATTTAATTGGAGAAAGTAAACCCTTTGATAAAAGGCCTAGGGTTAATGTTGAATCTTATGCTCAGGATAGCCAACGTTTTTTGTTAAAAAACGATTTTATTCCATCGCATATTCTTGACGCCTATACCGCGCTTACCGACCAGCTTATTGAAATTTGTCTAGAACGTTTTCAACAACTGGGTGAATATCAGTCACTGAGACTTCACGGCGACTGCCACCCTAGCAATATATTGTGGACGGATGATGGGCCGCATTTTGTCGATTTCGACGATTCTCGAAACGGCCCAGCGATTCAAGATCTTTGGATGTTGATCAATGACGCATCGGATAGAAATCTGTGGAACAAATTATTGCAAGGTTATGAAGACTTTTTTGAGTTTGACGACCGACAATTCAAAATAATGGAACCACTAAGAACCATTCGCATGATCCATTATAGTGGCTGGTTAGCTCAGCGATGGGAGGATCCGAGTTTTAAGCATAACTTCCCATGGTTTAACACTACCCGCTATTGGGAAGACAATCTGCTATCTCTAAAAGAACAATTAGCGACTATTCAGCATAGCTCCTACTAAATCAGCCACTTCAACCAGCATTCTATTACACCTTTTTTGTTCAGTTTTCATTCAGTTTACATATCGGATAATTGCTTCCAAGGTGACTATTCTAGTCAATATTGAGGGAGCTAGCCATGACTAATCAACGTGAAAAATTTAAGCACTTTGTTCTGGCTGCCCTTTTCTTGCTCAGCTACATCGGAGCACAAAATATAGGCATTTAGGCTATAAAATATTGGTTTAATTAGCTTCATAAAAAATTCACTTCCCTGCCGGCTGGTGTCCCATTTGACCAGTCGGTTTTTTTTGCTTGCTCATAAGTTATCTCATTGGCCTTGGATTTTGCTAAACGCTCGGCCAATAATTTTGTTACAATAGTTCATCGACAACCTAATTACTTTCTACCTGCCCACAAAAATTTATGTCTAATCTGCTTTTTAAGTTAAATGGTGTACCTGAAGATGAAGCTGAGGATATCCGGGATATTCTAGAGTCTGCCGAAATCGAGTGGTATGAAACTGATTCTGGGCGCTGGGGTTTAGGCTACGCTGCAATGTGGACTCGTGAAAAAGAAAAGGTAGACCGAGCAAAACAACTCATAAAAGAATACCAGATTGAAAGATATCAAAATGCAAAATCCGAACTTGAATCCCTTGAACAGACCGGTGAAAAAATTAGCCGGTTAGAGTTTTTTATGCAATCACCAATCAAATTCGCGATGTTGTTAATTTTCGCAGGGTTGCTAGGTTACTTTACCGTAGTCCCATTTTTTGGCTAACCAACTAGCTTTGAGTTAAAATCGTACGAGTAAATGACTATGCAAACGGATCCCGACAAACTGATCAAATCCCATCAAAAACTAAATCATTCCGAAATGAAAAAAGTGGTTTCCCATACTCAAAGAGAAAAAGATGATTGGTTTATCAATTCAATTATGGTTGAAGGTTGCGATGTTCCGTTTAAATACAAACGAAAGACTAAGTACAAACAGCTGAATAAAGGTCAGCGAGTGAATCTAACTTACTACCCAGAAACGGAAGTCGTTGCAGGGTTGGAGTTCGAAACAATGAAAGTTGTGAGGATTAAACTTTCGTGAACTACTTTTAACCCAACTAGTCGTTTTTCAGTTTGCTAACTAATTGAGTTAAAAATATTTTTATTGGTTTTAACTAAGCAGAAATCTTAGTCACTTTCTCATCTTCAGTCACTTCCTCATCCGAATCATTATCTTCCAGTAAGATCTCTGGACGAGCTTTAAGTGCTTTTGCTAATACTTCCTTATTTTCTGCGACCAACATACCAATGCTTTCAATTTGCTCTTCAGAAAGCCCTTCGATTGATTTTTCCATCCACAAACTAACATTTTCAGCTAGCTCGAGCATTTTGTCATAGTTGTCTGCGGATTTTTTATCGGTAAAGGTTTGATTAGAGTCGCGATCTGACATATATAAAGTCACCACTGCCATAGGAATGCTCCCATTGATTAAAAAGTTAGTTGAGTGCAGCAAAGCTGAAAAGTTGATGGTCAACAAGCCGCGAAATAGGTTTCGCCAACAATGCTACCTGTATGAGTAGTGTTTAGCAAGTGCTAGATTGGAGATTATTGTAATTAGAGCTTCGACAAGCTGAACCAACGTGAGAATTTAAACTTACTTTTCTAAGATGCGATTGAATATCGACTACAGAAATCTCAATTAACTTTAATTTGGGCCATTGAAGTCGCAGTTTTGAAGCCCTTTCCATTGGGCTCTAAGTACGTTGTAAAATACCAAATACTGGTGGACCAAACCAACACAGCCAACCAGAAGACTACCAAAATCTTTAGCTCACTTCCTCTATTCTTGAAATTAAACAAAAAACCGAATCCAGCTTCCTCTTTTCTATGAGCCGGCCCAAAGAACAGCTTGAAATAGCAAATGATAGCTACTAAAAATGCGATTGATGCAACTACTGCAAATAGTAACCCAATCATGCTCATAAATCCGCCTATCATTATTAAATGTCCTTATTAATCAAAGTGTTTTTTATGTAAGTAATGACTATTATACCTATTCTACACTCAGTGATTAACTACATTACGAGTTTCAAGTTTCTATAATTGTGCTCTTTACAAACAAAAAAAGCGCCGGTATTTCTACCAACGCTTTTTAAAATCTAGTTCTTGAGTTTTTCGTTTATATAAAACTAACCTACGATTTCTAATAACTCAATGTCAAAAACTAAAGTCTCACATGGACCAATTGCTCCACCTGCACCTTGCTCGCCGTAAGCTAGCGCGTATGGGATAGTCAGCTTCCACTTAGAGCCCACAGGCATTAGTTGTAGTGCTTCTGTCCAGCCAGCGATAACACCGTTAACTGGAAACTCTGCAGGCTGCCCGCGATCATAAGAGCTGTCGAAAACTGTTCCGTCGATTAATGTACCGTGGTAGTGAGTTTTAACAGTAGAGCTAGCAGTTGGAACGTCACCAGAACCTTCAGTGATCACTTCGTACTGTAGACCAGACTCAGTAACAGTGACGCCATCTTTAGCAGCATTTTCTTTAAGGTGGTTTTCACCAGCTTCAATAGCACCTTTTGATTTTTCAGCAGCTTGTTCCTGCATTTTTTTGGTAATGTGATCGAATGCAGCTTGCAAGTCTTCTCTGGCAACCGCTGGCTCAACGTGCATAAATGCATCTTTGATACCTTGTGCTACTGCTTCAATTTCTAATCCGTCAAATGATTGGCCTAGTAATTGATGGCCCATATTCATTCCGATCCCGTAACTTGCTTTTTGCTCAAAAGAGTCATAATTGCTCATGCATTCACCTTAATTTTGAAAATTTCAGACTTTTATTCGGGGGCGAGTATACCGAGATTAATAGGCTATGCAATCATTTCCTGAGCTTTCATCCACGTATAGCAGTCTTTGAGCATGATTTTAAGTGGAATGTCGACACGATAATCCAGCTCTTCTTGCGCTTTTTTGCTACTGACATGAAGCACCTCGCTGACGATCAACACCTTTTCTGGGGTCATATTAGGTTCTTTACCGGTAAATCTCGCAAAGAGAACCGATACTTGCCCGACAATTTTAAGCAACCAATGTGGAGTGGCCTTGGCTGGCACATTCTTGTTCAGCAGTTTGCCGATTTCCGTAACAAATTCTACAAATGAAGCATCTGCTCCAGACAATATATAGTTCTCACCTTTCTTGCCTTTTCCAGCTGCAGCCCAGTGAGCTTTGGCAACTTCTTTAATATGACAAAAACTGCCGTGCCCAGGAGGCACTCCGGGTAAACTACCTTCTGCCACCATAGTGAGCATTTGTGACCAATTGTGCGAATCCCATGGTCCAACTAAATGACAGGGATTGAGAATTACCGCATCTAAATCGCCGTTGACGACCGCTGCCTTGACTAATTTCTCTGAAGCCAACTTAGTTCGATAATAGTTAGCAAAACATTGGTCACCGATTTGTTCAGTCTGTTCAGTGATCACTTGCTCATGGTGAATACCATAAGCCGCAATACTAGAAGTGTGGATCAATCGTTTGGCATGCTTAGATTTCGCTATCGCGATGATATTGGCAGTACCATTGAGATTGATTTCGGTTTGCTTGGCATTATTACGCGACCACATATTGGTATCGGCAGCCACATGGAAAATATAATCGACATTGTCAGGACAGGCTTTTTCTAATGAAGCTTTGTTCAAAACATCACCTTCGTACCAATTAATAGACATTCCCTCAAAAGCTTTAGTATTTGAACTTGGGCGCTTAATGGCAAAAACCTCAACCCCTTTTTCGACTAAAAGGTGTACCAAATTAGTTCCTAAAAACCCTGTTGCGCCGGTGATAAAGACTTTCATTTGAGTTCCTATGAATGGTTAAATCTATTTTAGAATTAATTATTTTGCTAAAATTAAGCAGCTTGTTTGAGGAGTATCATCGCATTTAGTCAAGGCTTCGACAAGCTCAGCAGGCTTGGATATATTAGGAGGCTTAGCTGTTTTGGGCAATTGTGTTTATTATTGAGCTGGTTCTTTACTCACGGCTATTTGTCAGCCTGAAGACTGACCTACAGAGTGGCGCTTATTCCCTCTCCCGAAGAGAGAAGGGATCAAAAAACTAAACAAGATTTTTGCTTCCTCTGTGTTCTCTGTGGTGAATATGTTTGTCTTTTAGTTTTTTTCTTTGGCCGCATTCCGCGCTTCAAATGCCGCCATTTGTTCCGGTGTCGCTTTGCTTTGGTGATTGGCTTTCCATTCGGAATAAGGCATACCATAAACAAGCTCTCTAGCCGCTTCATAATCGATTGATTCACCTTGTTCTTCTGCAGCGGTAACATACCATTTGGAAAGACAGTTTCTACAAAAGTCCGCTAAGATCATCAAATCAATATTTTGTACTTCTTTATGGTCGTCAAAGTGTTTTAGTAGCCGTCTAAATACCGCCGCTTCTATGGCGTTTTGTTTCTCGCTGTTCATAGGTTTAACTCTTCAATAATAAATTTACGAATTTGTTTTGATCGGGGAGCCGACTTTGGATTTACGAGCACTTGGAAAAATCATTCGCTTCAACCATCCAGGAACATCCTCAACCAATGAAATGGTTGCTGGTAAAAACAGCGTGGTTAACAAAGTAGAAACCAACAATCCGCCAATGATGACATAAGCCATCGAGTAATAATAGATGCCTCCAAGTGACGGTTTTTGAATGATGATTGGTACCAGTCCAACCAAAGTAGTTAATGCCGTCATTAAAATGGGTCTTAAGCGATCCTTACCACCCTGAATCATTGCTTTATGTCTAGCCCAACCTTCTCGCCGATAGAGATTAATATGTTCCACCATAACAATACCGTTATTGACCACTATTCCAAGTAGTAACAAGACAGCTATCGAAGCTGGTTGGTCAAAATCAACACCGGCTAAAAACAAGGTCCAAAAAGCCCCTGCCAGAGCAAAAGGCAGCGAGATCATTAACGCAATGGCTTGTTTTATCGATTCAAACAAGCTGGCCATCACTCCAAAAATTAACCCCAAGGCCAAGAATAGATTGAGCATAAATTCATCTTGGCTTTGTTCCGCTCCGCGCCAACGATTATTAAATTGCCACTCATATCCTTCGGGTAGATTCATTTGCTTCAATGCATCGGTCATCTTTTTAGTGTATTCATTTCGTTGCCCAGAATCAAAACGAGCGCCAATGGAAATACTGGAGATTTTATTCTGTCGATTTATCCGGCTTGGGCCTTTTTGGGTGGAAAACGATGACACACTTTCCATTGCTATCGCTGAGCCATCATCTTTAATCAAACTAAGATTTCTAAGATCGGAAACACTGGTATTTTGGTTGTCCCCCAAAGTTAAATTCATTTCAACTTCACCATCCTCGCTTTTGTAGCGAGGTAATCGACGTCCTCTGAAAGTCATTTCTACTAGGCTAGGTGGTTCACCGCTAGCAATTCCATAAGCAGACATACGATCTCTATCCAGCTCCGCTTGAAGCTCCAATTGACCTCCTTCTGCGGTTGAATAGAAATCAAACAGCCCTGGAATTTTCTCAATGATGACCAGCGCTTGTTCACCTAACTCTCCTAAAGTTTCAGAATCTGGCCCTTGCAATTGCATCGAGACTCTTTTACCACTATTGCGCCGCCAGAATGGCCCATTGTCCTGAACTTGAATTTTCACCCCCGCGATCACCGGCAATAAAGGACGCAACTCCTTTCTAACTTTATTCATAGCTTCTTCATTTTGAAACCCGGGTTTCATATAGAGTCTTACTATTGAGCGATTCTCACTCCACCAACTGTAGATGGATTGAACATTGAATCGCTCTTTGTAGGGCACTAATGAGTTTTCGATTTCGCTGATCAGTTGCTCCTTTTTCTCTAATGATGCAGCCTCGCTAAAATCAACTCGTAATCCGATAAACATTTCCGTCGGCGCCGCGTCAAAATTAAAATTCATTTTGCCAACAGGGTACATGGTGGATCCTAACAAACTAAGACCAACCACCACGGAAATCCAACGATGGTGTAGTGTGAACTGAAGTATTTTATGGTAGCGCGATTGCAACCAATCCATCACTGGTGTCGAAACTTTCTTTTTCGGTTTCTTAAGTAGTTTTCTTGCCGCCAGCGGAATCAGAGTTTGGCTAACCAATAATGAAGCGAGTAGAGTAATGACGATCGTCATACCTAACTCTTGCAAAATGACATTCATATTAGTTGGCTTAGTAAATATCATCGGCAGAAAAACAATGATAGATGTAAGCGTTGCGGTTATCACGGCAATCGACACTTCCTTTGAACCTAAAATTGCAGCCACTCTTCCGCCATAACCTTTCTTTTGATAACGATCAATATTTTCCATAATGACTACCGCGTTATCGACTAGCATTCCAAGACCTACAATTAAACCAAGCAATGAAATAGTGTTTAATGATTTACCCTGAAGCCATATAACGCCACAAGTAACAATTAACGAGAACGGTATACAAGAAACCGCCACTAAAGTTGTCGTCACTTTTCGAAGAAATATAAACAAAACTAGCGTCGCTAATATCGCCCCAAAAAAACCAGTCTGCTGCAGATCACCTAATGTATTTTTAATTTCTTTACCTTGGTCTTGCCAAACCAAAAAATTAATACCATCCAGCTCTGGGTCATCTTGCATTGCCGCTATGCGTTGATGAACAGCCTGAGTGATTTCAATGGTGTTTGCGGTCGACTCTTTGGCAACATTTAGGCCTATTGCAAAGTCGCCATCTAAATGACGCCCATATTCTAGTGGTGGTTCAACGAAGGTAATTTCGGCAATATCTTGCAGTTTGAGATTACTATTAAGAATGGGAAGCTGCTTAATTTCTTCGAGCGAAGTCAATGCTCCTAACGCTCGAAGTGAAATCTTAGTTTGATCAGAACGCAACACCCCGAGAGCACTATTTTTATTGTTCAGCGCAATACTTCGTTGCACATCCCTTGGATCGATTCGGTGTTTTTTAATTCGTTCTAGATCCAAATTAATTTTGACTTCGCGAGGGTTAACCCCGTCAAGAGTAACCACCGCTACCCCAGCGATTCGTTCTAACGGCCTGACTATTTTTCGTTCTAATAATTCGTAACTTTTACTCAGATCTCGTCCTGATGCTATCCTAGCTTCAAGTATTGTCTCGCCTGTTTCTCTAGGATTCCAATTTCCAGAAATAATAATTCGGTCGACATCTTCGGGGAGTTCATCGCGAGTTCGATCGATACGTTCTCGGATTTCAGCTCGAACTAAATCCATATTGGTATCGAAATCAAAATTAAGATTGACCCGTGCTCCGCGATGATCGCTATTGGACCACATGTGCTCGAGCCCGTTGATAGAGGCTAGCGATTCTTCCAAGGGTTTTACGATCATTCGCTCTATCGCTTTGGGCGAAGCGTTTTGATAATTCACAACAACGAATTGCTGCTTCCTTTCAGCTTCTGGCATAAACGCTAACTCTAAACGTGTTAACGCGATCAGGCCCAGCACTAATAAACTAATTAACGCCATCAAGGTCGCTATTGGCCTTTTTACGGCAAGTTCTGGAAGTGTCATAACTTTTCTCCGGCTAATCCAAAGCTCATAGATTTAATCTAGCGCTTGGTGATGACTTTCGGTCTCTTCCGCCACTTCAACTCGACGGTTTAGCTCTTCTAATTCCTCATCAGTGGTAATTTTTGATGGCACAATATAATAAGTGGCGGGAATGATTAATAAAGTAAGTCCCGTAGCCACCACCAAACCAAATGAAACGACTACCGCTAGTGGCGCTCGTAATTCTGCACCTTCACCAAAACCAATCGCCATAGGCAATAACCCCAGTACCGTAGTGAAAGTGGTCATTAAGATAGGTCTTAATCGAGACTTTCCAGCTTCAACGATCGCTTCTAATTTCTCTAACCCAGCACGGCGAGCTTGATTAATCGCATCCACCAACACAATGGCATTATTCACTACGACCCCAACGAGAAAGACAACACCGATCATTGAGATGACGCTAATGCCGTAGCCGCTTATTAACAATCCAAGAATAACTCCAACCATCGCCAAGGGAATAGTGAACAAAATCACAAAAGGATGTCCAAGATGTTCAAAAGTGGCTGCCATGACTAAGTAAACTAAAAATATAGCTAAACCAATGGCAAAATACATGCTGTTGAACGACTGTTGCATTTCTTTGTTTTGCCCACCAAATTCAAAATTTAGTTGCGCAGGTGGTGGGTATTGTTCAATCAATTGCTGGATATCTTTGGTCACATCACTAAGACTTCGACCTTTTAGGTTACCGGCTATTATCGCCACCCGCGACTGTTGAATACGGTCAATCGCTGCAGGGCCTTGCAATGCTTCAATTTTTGCAACAGCTTTTAATGTGACTGGTCTACCATCTGCTTCACCAATGACAATATTTTCCATATCGTTGACGCTATCTCGGTCGATTTCACGATTTCTTAGACGAATATCTATCTGTCGGTCAGGTTGCTGAAATCTCGAAACAATGGTGCCATTCACACGTTGATTGATTGCCTGTGAGACACCCTCGATATTAAATCCGAGTCTGGCTAGCTGATCTCTATCGAATTGAACCACTAATTCTGGATTACCAGTTTCCAAAGAAGCTCGTACATCGATTAAGCCCTCGACTTTGCTAATTTTAGGCAGTAGTTGCAATGTATATTCCTTCATTACCTCTAGCTCTTCACCAAAAAATAAAAGTTCCATGGGAGTCTTTAAACTAAAAAATGAAGGTCTACCAAACTGGGCATCAGCCTGCGGCAAATCACTATAGGCGGTTCTTAGTTGTTCAATGACTCGCTGTTCCATGTCTGAATCCGATCGATCTTTGATGACGATACTAATTTGAGCTAGGTTTTCATCTTTTGTTTTTAGCGACAAACCACCACTCACATTACGACTACCTACCGAGACATAAACCGAATCGACTTCAGGATTTTCTAAAGCGATCCTTTCCATTTTTTCCATCACTTTATTGGTGGTGGGTAACGCAGTCCCTTCTGGTAAACTAACATCAAAATAAAATTCGCCTTCACTGAGTTGCGGGATCAATTCGGTCGGCAGTTTAGAAACTAATGTCAGTGATAAAAAGAAAATAGCGAATGCGCTAGCCACTGTAGCCCACTTGAATTTAAGGACTGATCTGAGTATTTTTTCATAGCTTTCGGAAAAGCGTCCAAGAGAATTGAAACTCGATGGTGCGTTGTCGATTTTGCTTTTCTTCGATTTACGTCGTCCTAATGAAGCCAACATTGGAATCAACGTAAATGACACAATAAGCGACATAATCAAACTAAACGTCACAGTTAACGCTTGATCTCTAAATAACTGTCCAGCAATTCCTTCGACAAAAACGATGGGCACAAATACGGCAATGGTGGTTAGAACGGATGCCGTCACAGCACCGCCGACTTCGCTAGTCCCTTCAATCGCTGCATCGAAGATCCCCAAGCCTTTCTCTCTTTGCCGATGGATAGATTCCAGCACCACAATCGCAGAATCCACCAACATACCAACTCCGAGAGTTAGACCTCCCAAGGACATAATATTTAGTGAGACATCAAAGCGGTACATAAAAATAAATGATGCCACAACAGAAAGCGGGATGGCGGTAGTAATAATTGCGGTCAATCTAAAGTCACGTAGAAAAATCCAAAGTACGCAAATGGCCAACAACCCACCAAATAGTAGCGACTGTTTAACTTCATTAATAGACTGTTCAATAAATCGGGACTGATCAAATTGGACTGAAACTTTCACGCCTTTAGGTAGTTTTCTTTGCAGTGTTTGTATTTGTTGCTTAATAGAATTAGCAACTTCAACAGTATTGGCGTCTCCTTCTTTATAAAGTGAAACTAAAATGCCCTCTTGGCCGCCAAAACGAGCGATTTCCTCTTTGTCTTTGCTGGTCCACAAAACATCAGCGACATCCCCTAACCTGACTACTGGACTATTGGGTGGAGTGATCCGAAGATCGCGCATTTCTTGTAAGTCATCGTACTCATTTAGTGTCCTGACCAACAGTTGAGTTTGCTCATTCTTCAGTGAACCACCGGGGCGATTGATATTGGAATTGCTCAGTAGCTGGCTGAGTTCATTCGGTTCAAGCCCCATTGCTGCTAATTTGCCCTGATGGATATTGATATGAATTTCTTCCTCTTCACCACCTTGAATTTTCGCTGAAGCAACACCTTCAATTCTTTCTAATGTCTCCTTTACCAGTTTATCGCCTAGAAGACGCATTCGAGTTAACGGATAATCTCCACTCAAACTCATTTTCATAATAGGATCGAGCGCAGGATCATATCGCAATACAATGGGAGTATCCGCATCAAGTGGTAATTCTAAGCGATCGAGTTTTTCCCGTATGTCCATCGCCAATGTAGTCATGTCAGCTTCCCAGCCAAATTCCAGTGTGACCTCGGAAACACCGGAACGCGAGACTGAATGAATTTGCTTAAGCCCTTTTAAAACCCCAACAACTTCTTCCACAGGACGAGTAATAAGTTGTTCGACTTCTGCCGGTGCAGCATTCGGAAATTCGGTCTGAACGGTCAATGATGGATAGCTTAAAGAGGGTAATAAATTAATCGGTAACCGGGTAAAACCAACAATACCAAAAGCGACTAGCGCGATTGATACCATTAAAATAGTGACTTTTCGTTTAACCGAAAACTCGACAGCTTGTCGAATCATGAGTCAGCTCGCTTTTTCTTGTTGGCTTTTTTCTTTTGAGAACCTTCGTTTGCTGGTTTTGTTTTCTCAGAGACTGTTGCTACACCGTTCTCAGCAAGCACTTGAACTTTGACATCGTCATTTAAATTTCTTTGGCCTTTAGTGACAACCCACTCATCTTTGGTGACTCCAGAAACAATTTCGGTTTTATCTGACATGATAAATCCCAATTCAACCGAACGACGCTTGGAGGTACCGTTTTCGACCACATAAACATAATGTTGCCCACGCTCTTCTATCACAGCAACACTCGATAGCAGTAATGCATTATCTCTTTTATCGGTGACCATGCTAATTTGAGCAAAATCTCCCGGACGAACGCTTTGTGGGTAATCATCCAAGCTCAAAGTGATTTTAATGGTGCCAGTATTCGGATCAACAATGGGACTTACTAGAGCAACAGTCGCTTGCAATGGCTCACCTGCTGTATCGACAGTTAGCTCAACAGCTTGCCCTACCGCCACCATACCGAGCCGATTGGCAGGAATATGTAATCTAACCAGCAAAGGGTTAATTGCCATCACTCGATATAACAACTGACCTTGCCCGACGTAGCCTCCCAAATCCACCTCTCGCCAAACTACTCGACCATCGAATGGCGCCGACACGCGGGTGTAGGATAAAGCTAGGTCAGCTAATCGTTTTTCAGTGTCAGCCACTTGAAATGCGTTATCCGCAGCTTCATATTCGGTAGGAGAAACAACCCCTGCCTTCTTCATTTTATTTAAACGTTTATACTCACGCTCGGCACTGGCTAGCTTTTGTTCTGCTTGTTTTAGTCTCAGTTGTTGATCATCATCATCAAGAATTAGCAAAACCTCACCAGCTTTCACATTATCCCCTTCTTCCCGCAAAACCTCCTTTACCACTCCCGATGTACGCGAGTTAATATTGGCATCACTGCTGGGCTCGATGGTCGCTGTGGTGACGTAGTAGGAAGCCGATAAGCCGACTTCAGGGTTACTTACTTCAACAGGAATCGTTTTAGTGGGTCGGGCACCTGCGCCTTTCCCAGCCCCAGGCCATTTTCCTTGTTTTTTCGCGGAATCATCGCCACCACATGACGTCAGAATAAATAGGCTGAATAGAGCTGAAATGGTCAGTCGGCCAATTTGAGAAGTATTTTTTTTCATATTTTAATAATTGTCTTGAAAGTCCAAAGGTTGCTAAGCCTAATAATACGCTATTTAATAGCTGAAACGAGATGTTATACGGTTTTGAGTGGTAAATTTTGAGTAAAGCAAATGTAAGAAATTGTGACATGAAAATTGGGAGATATACAACGTCTGAGTCGACTGAGTGCAGTCGAAGCCTCGTTCAAGCATCATCATACCTTTCGACTGCACTCAAGGTGCTTATTGGATTAAATGAAAAGCTCACTCCCACCAAACCGGCTGAGCTCGGTCGAAGCCTCGTTCAAGCATCATGATACCTTTCGACTGCGCTCAAGGTGCTTATTGGATTAAATGAAAAGCTCACTCCCACCAAGCCGGCTGAGCTCGGTCGAAGCCTCGTTCAAGCATCATGATACCTTTCGACTGCGCTCAAGGTGCTTATTGGATTAAATGAAAAGCTCACTCCCACCAAGCCGGCTGAGCGCAGTCGAAGCCTCGTTCAAGCATCATGATACCTTTCGACTGCGCTCAAGGTGATTATTGGTTTAAATGAAAAGCTCACTCCCACCAAGCCGGTTGAGCGCAGTCGAAGCCTCGTTTAAGTATCATCATACCTTTCGACTGCGCTCAAGGTGCTTATTGGATTAAATGAAAAGCTCACTCCCACTAAGCCGGCTGAGCGCAGTCGAAGCCTCGTTCAAGTATCATCATACCTTTCGACCGCGCTCTAGGTGCTGAATTTATTTATGGAACAACACAATTTCTTTGCTAGTGGAGGCCACACTAGTAATTAAAACCTGCCGATTTTCAAAATCAACACTGTCCACGTGTTTTAAGACTTGGTTAAACCGAAACAATCGTTGCAGATTTTGAGAAGATAGTTCATATTGCCATAGAGTATTATCTTTACCTGTCAGCAATAACCGATTGTTACTATACAAAAACTTTGCCGACAACTGCATCGCCTCGATACCTTGCAATGGTTGTGCTTGGCCATCTGACCACCTAAACACCTTTTGCTTCAAATTGCTGACAAAAAGCTCACCCATTGGCGAGAGTTGTGCCCAATGCACATCTCCCTGATAAAGCGTCTGGCGAGCCATCGATTGAAGGTTAAGCAAAATCACTTTTTCTAGCCCATCTTCGACAATTTCTATCAATACGTGGTCTTCCGCTGGAGCTTGGTAAAGATCAATAACGGCATAATCCGTTGTAACAGCCGACGCTTGTCCATCGAGGTTGATTAGATTGAGCTTTCCATCAACTAGCGCAACTAACAGTTTGCCGTCAAATGACCAGACGAACGAATAAATTTGTGGATTTCCCGATAAAAAGCTCAGTTGCTTTGGTTCGTTAAGATATTTCTTTTCAGCGATTGCTTGCTCATTTAACTCGGTTAACCAAAGCTGCTGAGTTCCATCTCGCTCCGAAATAAAAGCGACACGGCTGCCGGATGGTTCGAATTTAGCCTCCCGCTCACTTAATATTGAACGATGTACCGCTAGACTTTCATAACCAGGTTTGATCTGTGTATTATCAGTCCAAGTGAGTCGCTCAATATCTTTATCAAAGATCCCCATGGATGCCACAATACTTTTTCCGTCAGGATGAAAAAAGGGATCGGAGATCGATTGCATCGTTGGGACCGAGTGTTGAGTAAACCGACCATTTAAATCAATTTCAAATAGGGAGTTACCTTTGGCGGTAATAAGCTTGGCTTCAGTTGGATGCCAATTAGCATACCAGTTAACAATCGAGCCATAACCTACTGGCGGCTTCAGTTCGATCTCAACGATTTCTTTGTCAATGGGATTTACAATCGCCATACTCGCGAGCAAATCATTACTATGCTGGGTAATCGCCAAACGCTTCTGGGAGTCAGAGTATGATAAAGAATCTAGCTTTGAATTGTTGACAACATACAATTCTTCAAGCTCGTTATTTTGCAAATCCAAACTAAGTAATCGCTGTGTAACACCACTATTTTTTTCAAAAAACGCAATGTGCTGATTGCTCCACCAAACTGCCGCAGAGTAATCTTGTTGATCGCAAGCTTTTACTACTGAAGGTTCCTGAGGCTCGCTTTTGGCCAAGGCGAAGTTTAATAGGCGTATATCCTTACACCCCTGAAAATCTGAAGATAAGGTGCAATGAGTCACATTGGAAAAAGCTAATTTTTGACCATCTGGAGACCACGCTGGTGTGCCATAGATCCCGCTGGATTTGGTCAGCAAGTATTCTTTGTTTTGTTCGAGATCTTTGGCCCAAATCTCATTCTTACAAAGTCCAACATAACGTTGGAATGCAATGTACCTGCCATCTGGTGAAAAAGTAGGTGCGAATTCTTTTTTGTCCGTAGCCGTAAGCGCTCTGAGTTTTGAAATAGGCAGAGAACCGACTGGATGATCGGGCTGTGATTGATTCAATGTTTTGAACAGCAGCACCACAACGAGTAATATTAGAGCGATCGCCCCCACAGACTTTGGCCATCGAGTAGATTCGCCTAATTTGGATTTGGCGGATTTTGCAGAGTCACGGGGTTCACCAACCAATGAATCTATGTCATTCAAGGTTGGAAAGCTTACATCGGCAATTAGACTATATCCGACTTTAGGGTGGGTTTTAATGACTTGTTGTAATTTGGCGTTATCGCCTAGTGCTTTGCGCAGTTGTGTAATGCATCGTTGCAAAGTATTGGGAGCAACACTGACATCTTTCCATACTCTATCAAGCAATTGCTGGTGAGTAACAACATTCCCTTGTTTCTCGGCCAGAATCAAAAGCACCTGTAATACTCTCGGTTCCATTGAAACAATGGCGTCTTTATCAACGATTTGAGAGCGACCCATATCGACTCTAAATTGACCTACAAAAAACTCTTTCATATTGACTCTAAACTAATTCCTTCAACCGCTGATCGCCACAATTATACCTGTAAAAGTCAACGAATCCATGCGAAGAACTGTAAGCAAAGGCAGCTATTTCATGGCATCAGCAATTCATCAGCTTTTTATCAGTGATTTCTCATGGTTTAGAGCTCCCACTAGTAGAGAATGGACATGTTTCATGCACTACAGACTAGTCTTAAACAAGACTTTTTTGACGAATAATTACATCTGGCCCGCTGTATACGCCACATGACGGCTAGCCAAACAAAAAAAGGATCACACATGGTTAAACAAACCACTCAGTTCATCGCCTTGCTAATCATATTATTTTCATTGACTGCAACTGCACAACAAAAGGATGAGCCAACTAAACCGCAAATAACTTTTACTAAAATTAATGATTCCTTTTGGGTGCTGCATGGTGGTAATGGTCTAGGTGCCAATGTTGGAATGAGCGTTGGCAAAGACGGCATACTTCTAGTCGATGCGATGAATATCAATTCGGGCAAATTACTGTTAGAGGCGATTAGAACTATCTCAGATAAGCCGATCAAATTTGTCATCAATACTCACCAGCATAGAGATCATCGAGGTGGCAACGAGGCGTTGGTAGAAGCCGGTGCAACCATCATTTACCCCAACTATCTAAAGTACCTTTTCGGTAGCACAACAAAGTACGAAGGTGCTCAACGAGATATTCAATTTAAAGACAAAATGACGATTAAGTTTAATGATGAAATCTTCGATCTATTCCATGTTAAATCTCACACTTGGAATGATGTCATCGTTAAGGCTCGCAATAACAACGTGCTATTTACCGGAGATAACCATGCGACGAGCTGGGGCCCAAATATTGGCGTGAGAGGATTAAGGAGTGTTAAAGATGTATTTAGCCTGTCGCTAGCTTTATCGGATGACAACACCGTGGTTGTACCCGGTCATACCCAACTAGCAGATAGAAATCACCTAATAGAATATAAAAAACGAGTTTACCAATGGTTTGACTTGGTAATCTCTGAGTCAAAAAAAGGAAAAAGTATCGAACAAATTGCAGAATCTAAGACAGTCAATGACTTAATGGTTTGGTTTCATGGCGGCAAATACCCTGAATGGCTAAAACCGGATCGATTATTGGCAAGAGTTGAATACACCTTGCTGGCTGATGAAAGTGGTGTTTTGAGTTTAACCGAACAACAATTACTCAAGTACGAGGGAGTTTATCAGTTAGCCGATGATAGTGTGGTCGAGATATTCAACCAGGGTGGAGAATTGTACGCGTTTAAGAAAGATACCTTCTTTGTTTTTCTGATGGCTCGCTCTCAGTCCCATTTTGATTTTCATGGGTGGAATGAACAGGAACGGCTGGATTTTAACTATGACTCTAAACATAATGTTTCTGAGTTAACTTTTAGCGTCAACGGAAAAGCCGAGTTTACCGCTACTAAAATCGAACCATCAACGGGTCTCTGAAATGTTAAAAAAATCATTAATCAACAGTGTAATTGTATTGTTACTTATCATCAATTTTTGCTTTGTAAATCTATCTTTTGCCACAAGCCTACCTAGTTTAGAAATAAATATGGGCCAAATTGAGACTTTGAAATCCGAAGCGCTTAATCAAGATCGCACCTTGTACGTGAGGTTACCGCCCAATTATGCAGAGTCGAACAAAGCCTACCCGGTTTTGTATTTATTGGATGCAAATAGTTTTTTTATTGGAAACGTCTATCAGGAAGCTGTCTCTTTGGTTTCTAGGTTAGAAAAAGTCAACGACATTCCTGAATTAATTGTGGTGGGAATACAAAGTGACCAATGGTACAAGGATGTGGTGACAGCAGCGAATCCCTTTGAAACTTATGTGAATCAAGAAGTGGTTAGTTATATTGAGAAAAAATACAGGACAGCATCCAACCGGATACTCATGGGCCATTCCTATGCTGGTGCCTTTGTGAGTGGAACGATGCCCCATGAGTCAAAACGATTTGATCTATTTCTCGCTTTGTCGCCTATTTACCCTAGCATGTCTTATATCAATAGAATTATTGACAACTATCAAGGGTTAAAACCTTCTTCATCGAAACTGATTATCATTGATGGAGATGAAAACCCAATGGATAAACTGCTTTTAAAACGCGCAGCAGCCAAACTAAACAAGGGCGTATTAGATTTTAATTACCTCTCAAAAAAACTGGACGGTCACATGTCGGTTTTGACGATTGGACTGAGTCACGGCTTAAGAGAGCACTTTAGTGATTTCCGATTCCCTAGCCGTGACATGGTAAGGAAAAACTCTTTCGACCTAAAAAAGCTGAAAGACTACTTCGAGCACAAAGACCGAAAGTATGCGAGCAAAACTGATGAGGCTAAGCTCAAAGCCCTTGCGATTAGTATGGCTCACCGCTACACCAGCATGCAACAATTTGATAAAGCGCTTCCATTTTGGCGATATGGGAGCTCAAAGTTCAAAGAATATTTTATGAATGGCTATGCTGAACGATTTATCGCTTCAGGGGAAACGGAATTAGCGATTCAAATTTGGCGAGAAATGAATGAACTATTTCCAAATTCCGAGAGTAACTATTTGGCCAAGATCTCAACAATCAAAAAAAGCGAATAGTCTTAAAGAACTATGAAAGTTGTGAAAGGCTTGTTGTGATAGGCTTCTTCCACCTAAACGCACAGGTCTACACAATACAAATTGATGCGAGATTCAATTAAGCCCTAAGTGTGCCTTAAAATTGGTAGCCAGCTTGGGCTATCAATTTACCGCTATCAGAGTCCTCAGAGAAAACAAAAGATGCGCCAAAATTAAAACTTGGTTTATCTATTCCTCTAAGAAAATAGTTATAACTAATGGCTAACCCATTAGCCGTTTGGTCGCCAAATCGGGAACGCTCAGTCCCAACAGCTCCCAAGTAGGCGCCAAAACCGTGCTTATTATTTTGAAATTCAAATAAGTCAGTTTTGATCCAACCGATACCAGCGCCACAGGCTGAGCCACTCAGGTTAGAATACGAATAACACCCTGCGGAAAGATACTTCATATCATTTTTAGAAATTTGGCTAAAATTGGCACCAACTCCCGAATAGGAAGTTCCAACACCAGCACCGAAGGAAAAACGTTCTTCAGCATAGGTCGAGCAACTAAAAAATACTATTAATAATACGAATTGCAAAAGTACTTTCGATTTCATAGGTAAACCTCAATTTGGTATTTTCGCTATGATATTCGTCGTAACTGAATCCAAGCTTAATAAAGGAGTGACTACCAAAATGAGATAATTCCATCAAAAGGCAAGGAGCGTTGCTTGTGAAATTGCTCGCGGAAATCTTGTTACTAGGATAAGGAGTTTGCTTTCAAATTCTCTGCTTGATTGTTAATAACCATTAAAAAGAAGAGATTTTTAATTAGAGTGTTTGGGTCAATAAGTTAAACGCTAACTCATTGACCCGTTTATTCCAAATTTATTTCTGTGGGTTTTTAACGTACTTTTCCAACCACTCGTATTGCTCCCACAATAGGTGTAACAGTGACTCTCGCGCACGATAGCCATGTTGTTCGTGCGGTAGCATGACCAGCCGAGCTTCTCCACCTAAGCCTTTCATTGCAGCAAACATTCTTTCCGACTGCATTGGGAATGTTCCAGAATTGGGATCTTCTTTGCCATGGATCATTAACATAGGTTCATTAATCTTTTCAGCGTGAAAAAACGGTGACATGTTTGCGTAAACAGGTTGCCCTTCCCAGAAACTTCTCTCTTCACCTTGAAAGCCGAATGGTGTCAGAGTTCTATTATAGGCACCACTTCTTGCAATTCCAGCCTTAAACATATCACTATGAGCTAGCAAATTAGCCACCATAAATGCGCCATATGAATGACCAGCAATTGCAATTCGATCGGGATCAGCGACCCCCCGTTCAACCAAGACATCCACAGCAGCTTGCGCGCTATCGACTAGCTGCTGTCTAAAAGTATCATTTGGAAGATTCCCACCGGTTCCGATGATTGGCATTTTAGGATCATCAAAAACCGCAAACCCTTGAGCTAGGTGAGGTAAAGGTCCCCAATAACTGACTCGAACGAATTCATAGGGAGAATCGGTAACCTGACTCGCCACTTCTTTGTCTTTGTATTCTAGCGGGTAAGCCCACATTAGAACGGGTAAAGGCCCTTTACTCTTATCGTAGCCTGAAGGTAAATAAAGTGTCCCCGTTAGCTCGACACCATCCTTCCGCTTATATTTGATTAATTCTTTTTTGACTCCCACAAATGCCGGAGATGGGTGCGGAAACTGAGTAAATTGACTCAAATTGTTATTTCGAATATCGCGAATAAAAAAGTTAGGTTGTTCAGTTTGGGACTCACGTAAGGTTAAAACTTTGTTACCCTCTTTATCTAATGTCAGCATGATGCGTTCATAGTAAGGGGCCTCAGACTGCCATAGGCGGGTCTTGTTTTTACTACTAAAATTAAACTCATCCATAAAAGGAATATTACCTTTCGGAGACGCGCCATTACCGGTGAGCAACACTTTATTTCCATCACCAAATACTTTAATGACATCCACCCCATATTGGTTTTTTTGAGTGACAAAATCCCCAGGGTCATTGTAACGGTCATTGTAAGAGCGTTGTTGAAATAGAACCTTTTCAGAATTTGGATTACCAGGAGAAAACTTCCAACTTCTCAATTGTCGGTCACTAAAGCGCCAGTCAGATATTATCGCAAAGTCTTTGTTACCCCATTCGATACCCGCAAAGCGTCGTTCAATCTTTTGCAATAGTTGAGGTTGTTTATTAAAAGGTGCTTGCCAGGTATAAATCGCATCGTGATACTCAACTTGATTTTTCATATCGCCGCCATCTTGAGCTTCACTCCAATACAAAGTAGCAGCCTGATCGCTTCGCCATGAAACACCTCTGCGCCCTTCTCTGGCAGAATCAAAACCTTTTGGAATACTCTCACCTGATGGTAAGTCAGCGACTTGTTTAATCATTTTACCGGCTGGCGACCAGACTTCGGTCATTATAGGAAAACGGTAATAAGGAACTAGGTAGGAAAATGGCTTTTTATATTGGGAAACCAACAAGTAATTGCCATCAGGAGATTCAAGGAATCGGTTATAAATACCAGGTTTACCAAGCTTCTTCACCTTGCCTTTCAATGAAACTTCGGCAATTTGTGATGTTGTTAGAAATTCAAACAGTTCTGCATCATACGGCGTCTTAAGTAGATTAGAATAGGTTCTAACCGCAGCTTTTTTACCACCCGAAATCTGGACAATTGGCTCGATAGTCGACAAAGATTTTTCTGGCTTCTCTTCAGGAGCTGCAACCGTTAACCGAGTATAGAAACCGTTGGAATCTCGTTTCCAATGATACTTGCTTCCTCTCAATGAGGCGTTAATGTATTGCTTGGTCACGCGTTTGGCTTTTTGTTTTTTGAGATTAAAGTTCCACAACGACAAACCTTTTGTGTCTTCTAATATAAACGCAAGGTTTTTCGAATCGGGTGAAAAGCTGACATTCATAACCTTCCCCTTTGGAAGATTTTTTACTTCAATGGCTTTGTCGCCCTGGACCGAACGGATCTCAATTTTGGTGTATCCAGTTGAACGACTAGGCCCAAATACTGCAGGATTAATCCTTAGACCGGCCAATTTTTCTTCTGGTTGAGCAAGATCTTGAATTGATTGCGCACCAGGACGATGTAAAAGTGCTAACCAACGTTTGTCAGGTGAAATGGCTGCACCGGGTCGACGGGGCGCATCAACTAGATCAGCCATGATTTTAGGAGGTAGCTGATAGCCTTTCTCGTTAGCCAAAAGTTGATTTAGTGGCATCCATGTTAATAACACTAATAAAAACGCGCGTTTCATTTGCAGGACTCCCTGATTTGTCATTATTTTGAAGAAGAAAAATGAGTCATCGGCCTTATTGCTAATTAAAACTAGCCTTACTCATCTATTGAAAGTATAAGTTCAAAACTATAACACATCGTTTTGTAACTACTAACAACAATGTGTTTTAGCTATGAGTTAATGACTTCAGTTGTAAAAACTTTGATTCTTAAGTTATAAAAATGATTGAATTAATCCATAAATCATAACCGCCAGTACGCTCACTACAACCCAACCAAGCAATGCAAAAAAACCATAAAATAGCTTTTCAATAAAGCTTAATTTTGGGTAAGTGTAGCCTCGTTGGTTTAATAGCGATTCTACACCTTTGCTTATTCTGGACCAAAAACCTAAGAAAGCGATACGTTTGATTAACGCAGGAGGAGATGTTTCCACCCAACTCGACTTCCAGTCTTTATCGAACATCAAAAATAACGACTCACCAACCGTCTCAGGAAGAGCTGTGCTAAAATTACTGCTGAGTGATTCTTTGGCATGTTGCCAAATCACTTTTTTATCAGACATCTTTTTATCCCAAAAAGGCATTGCAATCACCAGTTTTTCTGGAGGCACAATTTCTACTAACCGAGAAATTTCCCACCTTAAACCTTCAGTATCTCCATAGGTCCAAATAACCATTTCGGATTTGGCCACCATTTCTAGTACTTTTTCTTGCCACTGGTCATCAGTAACATAGAGTCTTGACGCTCCCAAAGTGGCCAACTTTTCCCCAGGCTTTCCGATTGCAATTAATTCACCAACCTTTTGAAATGCCGCGGTGATCCCGCTTTCCCATGGATTAATCGGAAAACTAAGCCCTCCTGCTAAGGTCACTTGGTTGTTGGCGTCTTGCTCATCCAATTTAAATGATCGGAGGTAGACAAATATCGGGCGCTCTCCCCTATGAAGGTTTGCTTGTTTGAGAATATCTTCTGCATCTCTAGATTTTAGCTTACGGCCACTCAAGACAAGTTTTAATCCAAAACCGGCAAACGCAATCGCCACTGCATATATCAGGAATGGTTCACTAGGCCTCATCCAGCCAAAGACCGAAGCAAATCTGGGAAAAAGCATTCCAGCAGCACCTAGAATGAAAATAATTGCACCAACAATATGAAATAGATTCCCTTTTCTGACATTTCGTTCAGGGCTTGCTGCTTGTCTGGCCACGTCCCTCGATTGACTTGGTTTTAAAATAAAAAAGCCTAAAACAAATGAAATAATTAGCAATGCAATCGCACCAAAAATGACTTTATTGAAGTTACTTACCGCGCCATATTGTTTAAGCAATTCTTGCATTTTAGGATCGTCGGTTAAGTCGAGTGGGCTATTCCAATCATCTACCCAAATATTTGGTTCAACCCCATATTGCAACAAGATCTCAGCACCAGAATAGTGGTTATTCTGTACGAAATCGAGTAAGTGATAATCTAAATCAGGCTGGGAGTCAATTTGAGAAAGTAGCCATTTAAGCATTTGCATATGCTCAGGAGTATCAGTACCAGTAAAGGGAGTAATTAATCGAACCGGGTGTTGATACCAATCATCTGGATTGGGATTATATCCATTTTCTACAAATAGTTTTAGCGCGACTAAGTTAGCTTCCTGAATTGCTAAACCGATAAGACTATCCCCTAGATATTCATGGTCTGACTTCCATGCTTGAGGATTCTCGAGTAACTGTGCTTTCAAAACTTGGTGATCGTGTTCTTGAATAGCTCTCTCAAAACTTGATAACGCGTGAACTGAAAAGCTTAAACCAAGACACAAAACAAATAGGATAGAATGTTTAATCAATAAATATTTAGTCACAGACAACTCCGAGTGATTAGTATTGTTATGCACGGATAAACATCAGTATAGTCAAACATGGGTTGAAATATAAATTTGAGTTTAATGTTGAACTTTCTGCCTCATTGCTTTTTTCTGCCCTTGCTTCACTTTACTATCTAAACGTTTTCTTTGCGAGGATTTACTTGGCTTAGTTGGTTTTCTTGTTTTGACGACACGGGTAGCTTGCCTGATTAATTCTACCAACCGGGAAATTGCGTCTTGTTTATTCTTTTCCTGAGTTCTGAATTTCTGCGCCTTAATAACCAGCACTCCCTGAGAAGTGATGCGGCTATCTTTTAATTCAAGCAATTTCTGTTTGTAAAAATCAGGCAAAGAAGACTGAGCAATATCAAAGCGAAGATGGATTGCGGATGATACCTTGTTAACATTTTGACCTCCGGCCCCCTGCGCTCTGATAGCATCTAGCTCAATTTCGTTTGGATTAAGTGTCACGTTATTAGAAATCTTTAAAGAGTCTTCCATAGTCTAGTCACTAGCTCGTAAGTTGTTTTGGTGTTTTGAGGCCACGATGTTTACCCCCAAGTCATCATTCCAATCACACCAAACCATAATAAGTACAAGCTCACGATAAAATGAAGGACCGACGAGACACTGCAATACCAGTAAGCCGCTTGATTCATTAAAGTCTTTTTCTCTTTTATAGCCGTATAAACACCGATAAAGGAGAAAAGCGCAAACATCATCGACGTCAACATGATTCCAATAGAAAAAATAGAAGGCTCGCCTAAATTCTTAAACGGATCAGCAGCCCCACTAATAAAGAGTATGATAAACAAAACCACCGAAAGACTAGCCAATAATGGCCATATTCTTATTCGAGTTGCACCACCTTTAGGGATTTTTCCATCTAACTTACGAATACCCCAAACAAAACTAAATAAAATAGAGCTTACAACCGCAACTATCCATAATCCCATCATAAAAAGTTGTCCGTAAGCCAATAAGCTGCTCGTAGGTTTATAAACGGTGTTATTTAAATGTAAAACATCGCCAACTAAAGGATCACTAGCAATAGCCAGCGCACTGATATGATTGTCATCACTACTAAACAAATTATCCGATAAGGCGAAGTAATTATTTTTATCCGCACCAAATATGCTCTTATGAATTAACTTATCACCATCAATTTGAAAAGACTGTGCTTTTACTATTCGATCAATAAAGTAACCCATTTGTTGGCGTGAATTTATTGGATAATACAACCCTGCAATTGCTTTGTGTTTGTCAGTCAGTGGGATTCCTGCTGATGGTAAATCTGGTGTTAGTAGTCGAGTTTCATAATTTCGAACAAGTTTTGAAATTTCTCGAAAGGCTTCTGCGTTACCTGAATTGATCATAATAACGTGCCCTAAATTAGCAGACGGTAAATAGGATAATTCCGTTAGTCCTCCATTGACCCCACCATTGTGCTCGCGATAGACCCATGACTTATGCAGTGACGTATAATTATTTAGTCCATAACCAGCTTGTAGACCCACCTTTGCCGCATTGGTAGTTTTCACTGTTTCCATTCTGTTCAATGACGCTGGTTGCACCAAAGGTTGGCCGTTAATAGTTCCTCTGTTTAAATAAAACTGAAGGAATTTTGACATATCCACAGGTGAAGCATTAATTGACCCAGAAGGTCTCATTATAATGTGCCAATAGTCTTGCGGATGATTGCTAGTGTCATAAAGTGTAACGCCTTTCGCTTTCACTTTTTCATCATAGAAATAGGTTGCAGTTTGCATTCCTAGTGGGTTAAAAAAGTTTTCTTGAATGTAATCTTCGAAGCGTTGACCAGTAATTTTCTCGACTATATATGCCGCCACCGGAGGCCCAGAATTACAATAGGAAGAACGACTGCCAGGAATCCAGCGCGAGACTCTAGAATGAGGATGAAAGTCTAAACCTTCTTTCAATGTCACTGGCGTTGGGTCGTTGTTAGCGTACTCTACTAAATGCAAATCATCCCAACCTGTGGTGTGTTCCAGCAAATGCTCAACTAAAACAGGGTTGGTATCACTCCACGGGTTTTCAAATTCTACATCCGGTACTAAATCTCTAACTTTGTCTGCTAATGAAAGTTTGCCTTGCTCAACCAGTTGAAGCACCGATAGCGCTACAAACATCTTGGAGGTAGAGCCAATTCTATAAAGACTATTTTCATCCGCGGCGATCTCATCCTCGATATTAGCTAATCCCAACGAACCTACCCAGACTGGTCCGTTTTCATCTAACATAGCAACGCCAACCGCTGGAACATTTTTATCTTGCATCACTTCTCGAATTGCGCTCTTAAGCTCGTCGATACTTGTCGGCGAAACTTTGGTTTGTTCCTGACCATCTGGCTGTTGATCTTTTTGCTTGGAATTATTCTCAGGATTAGACTGCAATGACTCAGAGTTCTTTGTGGAGCCGCTAGCTGTCTCTTGTTCTGCTCTTTCTAATGAGCTTTCTTCAGAAAAAACGGTATAAGAAATACACAGTGATAGGGCTATAAAAACCCCAAGAACTGTTGATTTTATTTTTGTCATTATTGCTCTCTATGTTTATTTTATTCATCAGCGAATAAATGCTTTGCGCTCGCTGTTAGTGATTATTTTTCTTGGTGAGCAAATCGATGTAACAAAATTGCAGCTCGCTTCGCTTGTGAGGTAAATGTAGTAATATCAGCGACTTCTTTAACCGTATGTCCGCCAGTTCCCATAAGCCCTAAACCATCCAAAGCCATCTCCACATGGTTGGCGACAAAGGAAACATCGGCAGCCCCAGCTTTACGAGGGTCAACTGGCAACACTTTTCCAAAACCAAGATCTTGACTAGCTTGGTCATACATTGCTAACAATTTACGGTTACCATCATTAGGTGCCATAGGTGGATAACCGTCATAAAACACCAATTCCGCACTGGTATCGGCGAGATTATCTTTTACTATTTTTTTCATGGCGTTATGTGCGAATTCGAGTTGCTCTGGAGATAAAGCTCTAATATCACCATGCACAATAGTAGTTTCTGAAATGACATTACTCTTACCAAACGCAGTTCCTCTAGCTGACGCTTTGTCGAATTCCACATCCGTTCCACCAACAATAACACCCGGGTTAAACGTCAAATTAGGCTCTTTTGCAAGTTCTTCGCGAAAGGCATTTAAGATACGCGCCGTTTCAAAAATAGCTCCGTATCCATACCCTTCTCTGAATATTTGGGAAGAGTGAGCTGGTCGACCTTTTACAGTGAGTTTCCAACCAATTGCACCACGTCGCGAAATAACGGCTGTTTTGGGATCGCCATCACCGTCTTCAAACCCCATCGCAATGTCCGCCCACTTGCCAGCTTCAACGAGTTCTTTTGTCGCAACTTGATAAGGTGCGCCCCTCTTCTCTTCATCCCCCATCAGCATGATTTTTACTTGCAGTTTTTCAAGAGCTCCATGTTTTTTGAGCGCATCTAAGACCGACAAAATAATGACATTACCACCTTTCATGTCGGTAATACCCGGACCGGCAATTTTATTGGCACCTAACTCATTATAGGATTGAAAAGGACTATTGCTAGCAAACACGGTGTCTAAATGGCCAATGAGTAGTACTTTCTTATTATTACTCCGTGAATCTACCCCGAAACTTGCGTGCAAGTGACCCGCCCTATTAAACGCTTTGCCGTCTATCCAGCGTGTTTCGAAACCAAGCTTATCAAACTCTTTTTGCATGACTTTACCGGTCTCTTTTACGCCTTCAAAGTTCATGGTGCCACTGTTTATGTTGACCGTTCGCTCTAAAACAGAAAGGTAATTCTGTTTTGTAGAGTCAATTGTCTGGGCGATTTTTTGCTCAATTAAGGTCAAATTCTTTGCAGTGCTGTTTGCATTGCTTGCTAGTGAATAGAAAACCGCGAAAATAACGAATAGTAGTTTGCTGATGGGTGATTTCATAGAAGTATTGGTTGAGCGAATAGTGACCAACAATTTACTTTAAATTTGGGCAGACGGCAAGTAAGTGAGCTGGAGAGCTAACACTGTCTAGATTAAAGTCCAAGCAAATACCACCTTAAAACAATCACTTAGGCTTAACGAAATGTAACCATGTAGAAAACTCGACAAAATCTAAGGCTTTACGCCGAATATCTGATTTATAGACTATCGCTATAACTTGCTGACAAACCTTTTTATCTTTTGTAGTTCTGCTATTATCACAGCCCAAAAGTAAACTTACACACCAGAGTCATATGATCACTGTTATTTCTCCAGCCAAGAGCTTAGATTTTGAAAACCCAGTTACATCTTCAAAGACGACTAAACCGCGTTTTCTATCAGAATCACAACAGCTGATCGACCAACTGCGCGAATTAGCACCTCAGGATATCGCTAGCTTGATGAAACTGAGTGATAACCTCGCACAGTTAAACTATGATCGTTTTCAACAATTCCAAATACCGTTTAACAAGAAGAATGCAAGAGCCTGTGTGTTTGCTTTTAGAGGCGATGTTTATCAAGGATTAGATGCGGACAGCTTAAACGCTGATGACCTGACCTTCGCACAAAAGCACTTGCGAATTCTATCCGGCTTATATGGCGTACTTCGCCCGTTAGACCTCATGCAAGCATACCGCTTGGAAATGGGGACAAAATTCAGCAATAACGGCGGTAAGAATCTGTACGAGTTTTGGGGTAACGCTTTGAACAAATCAATTCAAAAAGAATTAGACAAATCAAATTCCGAAGCCTTAGTCAACTTGGCATCTAATGAATACTTTAAGGCGGTCAAGGCAAAAGACATCTCGCAGCCAATCATTACTCCGGTTTTTAAAGATTTCAAGAATGGTCAGTATAAAATAATTAGTTTCTTCGCAAAAAAAGCGAGAGGGCTGATGGCGCGTTACATCATTCAAAATAGAATTGAGCAAGTTGAAGATCTAAAATCATTTAATTTGGATGGTTATAAATTATCTAAGAAGTTATCCAACGACCAAGAAATAGTTTTCACGCGTAAACAAGCTTAGTCTATCAATTACAACTCCGCTAAAGAGAGCTACTTACGGCTAAAAAGTAGCTCTTTTAGCCTACTTCTCATTAATTGCATCAGAATATCGACTTACTCGTCTATCAAGCGAGGTATTGTTGAGATGAGTATCCCGTCTAGGCCCAGTAGGCCAGTTTTTAAGATTGTCGTATGCTTCTAGCGAAAATGACCTATCTAAGTTTTCGTTTCTATTTGCGAGATGTAACTTGCCTTTTACCCATAACCGAGATTTTTCGATAACTTTAGCAATGAGATTGCTATCGATTTTCATTTGATTATCTAGATCTCTTGCTCGGGTGGTAAACGATTTAGATTTGGCCTGCCAATAGGCCACTTTTATCGTGTCTTCTTTGTCACTACTTGATTGATAGCTTTCAATTAATTTAGAAGCAGCCTCCAAATCATTCTGTTCTGCAGCCAACCACAGCCAATAACGAGCCAATTCAGTATCAGCTGGAATGTTTTTTCCGGTTAAGTACTCGAAACCAAGAAGGCGCTGAGAATCAACATACCCCTGTGTTGCCGCGATACTAAGATACTTAATAGCTCGATCTAAATTGACTTCTGTACCTTCACCGCTTAGATAGGCTTTGCCAACTATATGATTAGCCATTAAAAAATATGGACGCTTTCGAGCTGCTTTTTTGAACCAAATAAATGCGTTTTCCGGTGCGCTCTCAACGTAGTATTGTTCACGCAAAATTAACCCCATTAAGAGTTGTGCATCTGGAACTTTGCGCTTAGCGTAAATTTGAAGTTCAGATATCTCTTGCGGACAATTGCTGTGATCTAAACAAGTAAAACTAAATGCTGGAAACGATAACAAGCTTGAACAAATTATTAGTCCTCGGACCGCACTCTTCTTTAAACTCATATTTTTCTCCCATGATTCCTCAGTAAGCGAAATTATCGACTAAGTGGGATCAACCATACGGCTAAACTGTTGAACCCACAGTCGAGTAATCGGCAGAGGTTTCTAGCCTTATTTCCTAGTGATTAAACGCTTGTGAGCTATTAAGTATTTGATGATAGGATTGAGTTAATCGAGGGAAATTGTTAGCCTCTACACACCCAAATTTGTAATCGCCCTTTTCGTCCCTACAGTGAGAATCGATTGGTAGTTTTCCTCTAACCCATAATTCGGAGCGCTCAACTACTTTTTCTATTAATGCCATATCAAGTTCAATTCTTTCAGAAATATCTCTCACATTAACTCTCATACTTTGCGATTCTGTAGCCCAGTATTCAGCAGCTCTAATATCATCGCGATCATCGGATTTTCTGAGCAGTTGAACCAGCTTTATCGCAGCAGAAAAATCTCGCTGTTTTGCCGCAGCCTCTAACCACATCTTGGCTTTTTCTAAATCTTTCTCTAATACTTTCCCAGAACCGTACTCCTTTCCTAGAATTCGTTGCGAATCCAACAAGCCTAATTTAGCTGAACGCTTTAAGTACCTAACGGCTCTGTCTCGATTGACCTCAACACCTTCTCCGTATAGGTAGGCTTTTCCCAATAAATGCTGCGCAAACGCATACTGAGGTTGTTGTCTAGCAGCTCGTTTTATCCATTTAAATGCTTCTTGTTCATTACCTTGGTAAAACATATTATGTCGATACAACATACCGACAATTAACTGTGCTTCTGGGGCTTTGCGGTCTGCGAGTTGTTGTAAGCTTTTTACAGGTTTCGGGCACTCTTGCATTCCGACACAGGTTGTCGCAGAGCTAGAGTGAGAAATCATGGTTAAACCAAATCCGATGATACTAAAAAATACTTTTTTCATTCTCATAATATAATCCCTTTATAAGCGGCAAATCATTCATTGCAATTGGGTATTGTGTTTTGGGTCAGGCACAATTTAACAAACCTAAACGCCAGATATTCGACAAGCAACGGAATAGAACGGTAGCCGCCGGACTATCTGTTATTCTTCTCGAAATGAAATAAGGGTAGATTGACTTTGTTGACGCCCCCCATAATAACCTGCATCTAGGGAACGGCTCGCCATTAATATTCTATGTGACTCGACTCCAAACAGCCTTACACATTTTTCCTGTTGGAAAAATTCTGAATAAAACCGTCTTCATTTAGCCTTCCCCAGTTCGTTTTATCAATGCTTATTATTATATTTTTGAGAGCTTTTTTTACGTGGCCAATAATTTGGCTTGCGAAAATTGTCTACGTTCACAAAAGTATAACAATGATTATTCCTATCGCGGTCTGCAGCTCTACAGACCATTTTTTCGGAAATCTTCCCATCAAGCCATAGGTTTGAGTGTTGAATAACTGAGCTAAACAGCTGAGGACCAATTTCGATAGTTTCGGTAACTTCTTTGATATTGATAGGCATTTTCTTTGATGCTTCAACTAGCTTTTTAGACTCCTCCTGTTCAGCTTGGTTTTCACCAGCTCTTAATATCTGAGCAAGCCTAACTGTTGAATGGTAGTCATTTTGTAGAGATGCTTTTGTAAACCAAAATTTTGATAGTTCGAGATCCTGTTCCAATCTTTTACCAGAAAAATATTCTTGAGCTAACAGTCTTTGCGAGTCTACCAAACCTAACTTTGCTGAACGCTTTAGATATTTGACCGCTCTTCTCATGTTTGGCTCAACGCCATCACCAAATAAATAAGCTCTTCCAACTAAATGCTGAGCCAGTGTGAAGCCGCGTTTCCCCATAGCTGCGCGTTTATACCATAAGAACGATTTTTCTGGATCTTTAACAAAATATTCTCCTCGTTGAAATAAGAGCCCCATTAACAGTTGCGCTTCAGGTGCTTTTCTTTCAGCCAAACTCTCAATTTCTGTAAGTACCGATGGACAGTGATTGGAATCGTTGCAATTTAGTGATCGACTAGGTAAGGAAACAATACTGAGGGCTATTGTAATTACCAATAACAAAATTTGTTTGCTTATCATTTCTTAATCCTCTTAGTTAATTTATGGACAGGATTAACTTAACAAGATTGGAATTTGATCGAGAGAAATAAGGCGGACTTTGCCGGCATAGCGCGGGAAATGAAGTTACTTACTGAAAGAGTGATATGTTAGCCTATTTCGATATTCCTTATAAGATCTTAATTCTTTAAGAAAACCAACTGTTTAAAGGAAGAATCCAAACCATCGATACAGTCAGAAAGTTGCCAATCGCGATTGTTAACAAATTCTATAAGCGCATTCTCATCATAGCGACTCGACTTAAACAAAATAATTTCGCCAAAGCTACGACTTGGAAGCTTGGCAACCACTGTCACCGCATTAGGGACTGAACTGTGAGTATCTACGACAGCATCGACAACAATTGAAGACAAGGCTTCTTCAGGCTTTTCTCCAACGTCCAGTGTGGACCAGACCGCACTCAATGGAACTGAAACTAGATCTTTAACAACATCTCGCTCGTACTCTTTTGCGAGAGCGGCTAAATCCAAGTCATTTTTATCCTCAAAACAACCAACTCCAAGTACCAATAAATCACCCGATTGTGATACCTCATTTAGACTTTCAAAAAACTGCGCTTCATCTAAATTGCCTAAAGTTCCACCGGTGTTAAACCACGCCACACTGCCACGTGTTCTGACTGGCTCGGTACCATTCATTCTCATGACATCTCTTCGCAATGCTTTAATTTCAATAAAATCATGGCCATCGCGTTTATCGAGCAACTCTTCTATCTTAGAACGCGATAGCTCCAACATCGCACTACTTCGGTCAATTAGTGTGTATTTAATTTTCTTCTGCGAATTAACGCTCTCTGCTCTATTAGCAACAACATCCAACAAGCATTTGATCAACACAGCATCTTTACTATGAGCACCTCCACCGCAAAGCATCGCGATTCCATCAAAGTCTTGATGCCCAATAAAATCTAACCAGTTAGATTGACGACTTAGTTTTAATAATCCTGTTTTACATTGATCGAAGCCTGTATAGAACTCATCGTTAGTGACAGATAACCAACGGTTTACCGCATCAGTATTTTGGTAGTATAACGACTGGTCAATGTGTCCGTTCCGCAAGCCCTCTTTGATCGTAGGAAGCTCCTCACCAGGGGTGTAATAAATAGGATACCAAGATTTTTCGACAGTACTAAATAACTTAAGCTCTTGTGGTTGGTTGTCTAGTGGTTTAATCTCAAAACTGGTCAATCGATTAAGAATCTCTGTCAAAGGTTCCCTAAATTCGAGCTGCACTCCACCCTGCGCCAATGCTGCATGTAATTTTTCCTTGGTGACGCTAGGTAATGTGATTATGAAATCCTTGGCAGTGCCATCAATAAGTGCTGTTCCCGGAACGACTTCATCACAGCCTAATTGTTCACTTAACTCGGCAAAGAATACTCGATACTTTGAGTTTGGTCCGACATTAATTCGCTCTTTGTCAAATCGATGTCCGTACATTTCGAGTAAGTTGTCCCAACCAAAGCCATATCTTTCTTCATCAAAATTGTTGGCATCAAGAACTTGATCTGGAACGTCATTTTGGCGAACCTGCCCGAATGCGATTCGGACGATTTCCTTTTTAATTTTCCAATCTTTAATGGCCATGAAATTTTCCTTTTCTTCAGATTACTTTTATTATTATTTTGTAGTTGATACAGGTTCGCTGCGAGCTCTGTTCGCAAGTACCACTACAAAATTTGTTGCAAATCCTACCAGTATGCCAATCGCTGCTTCATTGATAAATGCATCTAACTGCGCGTACTTCCATAAGATCGCCGAAATAAGCCCTGCTAACATAGATAACAATAAAGATAATCCGGTACGTTCAGCGTCAAAAATACGAATAAGTATGGGCGCAGCTAATCCCGCCCCCATTAATGAGACTGCTCCAATAGCTAATTCAAAAACGCTACTTCGTTCGGCAATAAAAAGAGTGCCTAACATGGTTAACCCACCTAATACTAAGACCACAAAGGTAGTTTGTACTGACTTAGATTGCTTTGACCGAGTACTCGGCAGAAAATCGTGAATCACTGCGTGCGACATTGCGATCAACAAAGAATTCGAAGTTGCCGCTATCGTTGAGAAAATATCAGCCACTATTATTCCGGTTAATACATCACCAAAATGTGCACGAAAGAAAATACTTAAACCGGCTTCTGGGTCACTTATTTCAGGCATCACACCGCGTAAATAAATACCAAAAAGAGTCATAGAAATCCAAGTAAATTGGACGAATCCAATGTAAATCCATTGCGCTGACTTGGTCTCTTCAGGCGAACTACCAGACAAATACCGGGACAATAGCTGAGGTTGCCCCAGTCCAAAACCAAAAGCTGCAAACATGTAACCGATTACAAAGAAAACACTCGCAACTAGCGCATTGCCTGGTAAAAGGTCTAGAAAGCTTTCCCCAGCTCGAGTCCAGTTTTGTTGTAACGAGTTAGTATCACTATAGGCGATATAGAGAATAGCAATCAGCGCTAGCAGCGTTCCAAATAAACGAATCACCGCTTGAACCGCGTCCGCGTAGACAGAGCCTCGAAATCCACCGATACTGCTATAAGCAATGATCAAACATGCGAACAGAAACAAAGAAACAGTACCCGAAAACTCAAACGCCCCAGCAACAAACTTTTGACCAGCGAGCCATTGCGCTGATGTATAGGCCCCCAAACAAAGAATGATGATAATCGTAGCTAGTATTGACGCGGATTTTGCCATCTTGCCTTTTAGACCAGAGTTTAATAACTCTGACAAGGTAGTCGCTTTGGCTTGTTGTCCTACAGCATTGATTTTGGCAGGGCAAAACTTCCAAAACAATAAGTCGCCTAAAAACCAAGAAATTGGCAAAAGTAACCACTGAGCACCGAAACTATAGCCTAAACCGACAGCACCAGTGACGATAAAGCCGCTATTGGCGGTAGCCCCCGCGCTAAGACCAATCATCCACTTGTTTAGTTTCTCGTTGGCTAGGCCACCAGCTCTGACCTTAGAGTGCTTTCTACCGAGGTAAGCCGCGGTAAAGGTCAGCGAAAGAGTGATAATAAATATTATTTCGACGAATGGTACAGACAAATCCATAGTTTAAGCTCAGTGACAGATGCTAAACCATCTTATTACATCAATCATTGCAGACAAAATTAAGAAGCGGAAAACGCCGGAATGATTACCATTTTAGATTGACCAACGCTTAAAATTTAACCAATTTTCAGGTAGCAAGTAAGCTTAATCGAACTAAAGAAACTAGCTAAGTAGTTTTTCACAAACAGTCTTTACCCATAAATCTGGAGCTTCTAACATTGGAAAATGCCCTGTTTTCTTCAACCAATACAAATCAGAATTCTTGGTTTCCCGCAAAATAACTTTGGCCATTTGTGCAACTGCAATTGGGTCGTCTTCGGGCCAAATTATTTCTAATCTGATTTCCGTCTCTTGCAACGCTCCGATCCAGCGGTGCCAAAATGTCTCTCGTTCGTAAGTATATTGACTAATTTTGGCTAGAACTTGGCGCCCTTGATTAAAGTTCATCATTTCCCATATCCCATCTAACTCTTGATTAGACAGCTGTGATTTATCATAAAAAGTGTCTCTTAAATTCTTTTTTAAAGTGGGCTTGCTGGCGAAACGCGCTATAAGATGTCCGAAGAGCCGGTTTCTTAGCAGCTTCTGCATTAGCTTAAGTTTAGCCAGTTCAATATGCATTGAACCGTTACATAAAGCGACTTTTTGGATTTTAATAGGGCAACATGCTTGATTATCTCTTACCAAAATTTCAGTGAGAATACTGGTTCCATAATCGTGCGCTAAAATATACGCTTGTTTAATCTTCAACTGTTTCCACAACGCCAAAGCCATATCAGCTTGGTCGATTAGGGAGTAGCTATAATCCAGCGGTTTATCAGAAAAACCGAATCCAAGATGATCATGTATAACGACTCGGAACTTTTGCTGTAGTTGTTCTAGCACTTTCCAATAATCAAAAGATGAGGTTGGAAACCCATGCAAAATACAAAGAAGGGGTTTGTTAGCAAGATTTTGCTTGTCACTATCGATGACAAACAGGTGTTTTTTGGCAACTTCAATCAATTCACCTTTTGACTGCCATTCACTTGCTTGCATGTTTTGCCCTCCAAATGTTTTTATTAATTCCTTACTGATTATTCGAAACGCTTATTAGTATTTTTTTAGCTCAGCAGAAACTTCAGCTCAATCGAGCTTTCAACCATTCACCAATATGAAGAATCTGTTCAGGGCATACGGCGTGCTCCATTGGATAAGTAGCCACTTCAACTGAATACCCTTTTTGTTTTAGTTCCTGCTCGGTAACTTCACTTAATTGAACAGGTACTACCGGATCAAAATCACCATGTTGAATCGTAATTGGAATAGTAGCGTTTTGTTGCGAATATTGAATGCTATCTTTGGTAGCAAAATAGGTAGACATCAATAACAAACCAGCAAGCTTCTTTTCGAATGTCAATGCCGCTTCAATGGCAACCGCACCGCCTTGCGAAAAACCAGCAATAACAATTCGCTCACTGGGTATTCCACGTGCAATTTCATTGTTTATAAAGTCAACCACGGCAGCAGCTGATCGTCTTAATTGCACAGTGTCTACTTTACGATCAATGCTCATTTCTAATATGTCATACCATGCAGGCATAACATAACCGCCATTAATGGTAACGGGCAAGTTGGGTGCATGAGGAAAAATAAAACGAACAGGTAAATCATCACCAAGTTTTAATTCTGGAACGATGGGTTCAAAATCATGGCCATTGGCTCCTAAACCATGCAGCCAAATAACCGAGGCATTCGGGTTGCTACCACTTTCTACTTCAATATGCGGTAATAAATTTGTCATTTCTAAAAATAAGTCTCCATTTTTTCTTGTAGTTGGATTGGCTTTTTTTGATTCAAGTTTTTTCAGTTGCCATAACTCAGAAAACCAGAGCCCAATTAGTCAATCACCAATTCTACACTGGCTCCTCCCGATTGCAAATCCAGCCAACTCGTCAAACGTTCGTATTGGTTCGACGGTGCCTATTCCCTTTGTTTAATACCTTAAAGCAATAGTAGCGTTTTACATCCTGTTTTTAGTATGCCGTGTGGCGACAGCAGATAACGGGTCATCCGGCCATGGATGCTTAGGGTACTTACCTCTCATCTGTTTTTTAACATCGATGTAGCCATTTTTCCAAAAGCTCGCTAAGTCTTCAGTAATGGCTAAGGGTCGCCCAGCAGGTGAGAGCAAATGTATTAACAAACTCATTCTACCATTGGCAATTTTCGGCGACTCTTCCTCACCAAACATTTCTTGTAATTTGACCGCTAATATTGGTTTATCTGGGTTTAAATAGTCAATTTTTATCGACGAGCCGCTGGCAACAGTAATACGTTCTGGCATTAATTCTTCGAGCCGCTTTAGACTATTCCAATCTAACAACCCAGTCAAAGCTTTGAAGAACAACTGGTTGGATACCTGGCTAAGCTTATTCAATCCATGCAGATAAGGTGCTAACCAAGTATCGACTCCTTGTATAAGGGACTCATCAGACATATCAGGGAATTCCCGGATAAATTCCGGTAGAGCTCTAATTCTGGTAATTCGCGCTTGCAACTGCCTAAGGCTATCACTCCATGGAAATCCATGTTGCTTAATACCATCTAACAATCCTTTTAAAACAAGTTCTTTGTTTGGCTGGGCAATGCTTTTTTTAGCGAGGGCGATCGCACCAAAACGACGTTCAGTATAAGCTTTTACTGACTGTGAACTTTGATCCCATTGAGTCATTTCTTTATCAATTATTAGGTCAGAAAAATTCGCCTCTAGTTCTGCCAATGACAAACCTGTAGACTGAAAAATTTTCGCGGTTTTCCCTTGCCCTCCTAAAACAACCGCCACCACTAATTCTGAATCATTACTCAAAGGAGATTCGACTATCGCGCCGGTACCATTAGCTAATCGATATCCTTGACCTCGTTTGATTGCGATTCGGTCAGGAAATGCAATTGCCGTCAGTATCCCAACAAACGCCATTTCAGAGTAGACAGTTGAGTCGACTTTAAATTGTTTATTGGTGTGAGTTTTTTTATCTTTTTCTAGCTCATAAACACTTTTAAGTTTTGCGTGTAGCTTACTCGCTCTAACTAGGACTTGTTTGCAAGCCCAGTTAGAACGATTGCCAATTGCTTGCTCAATTAAGAAGGAAACTCGTGCTGAAAAGTTACTGTCTTTCCTTGCCTCCCCAACAAAGATATCTTTCTCTTCTATCAATGCCGCAACTAAGCATGCGAGAGTTTCACAGCCCAACTCAAGCGAACGAATAAGCATATTGGCTAGTCGGGGATGGGTTAATAGGGAATGGATTCTAATACCATGCCTAGTGATTTTATACTCGACGTCAAGAGCACTTAGTTCAATCAGCAACTGACGAGCTTGTTGTAATGCCCCTTGGTTAGGTTGGTCTAATAAACTCAAATGGGAGATATCTTGGATACCCCAAGTGGCTAACTCTAAACTAAGGCTGGTCAAATCTTCTCTAAGAATGTCGGGAATTGATTGCTCTCTCAAGATTTCGGACTCTGGCCATAACCGAATACATCGACCAGCAATTAGTCGACCAGCTCGACCCGCTCTTTGGGTCGCCGAGGCTTTTGAAATTCTAACCGTTCGTAAACGATTAAATCCAACATTAGGATCAAAATAATTCTCACGTTGCAAACCAGAATCGATTACGGTTCCTACTCCCATAATCGTTACACTGGTTTCAGCAATATTGGTAGAGAGAATAATGGTGGCTTTATCGTGTTCAGGCGAAATAACTTTTTGCTGCTGTTGAAATGGTAAATCTCCGTATAACTTCACCAGCTGATATTTTGAATGCGTTTCTAACAGCGGTATTAATAGTTTTTCTGCCCAGTTTATTTCCGCTATACCAGCAAGAAACACCAATATATTTTGGGCTTGCGATGAACTATTGTTAATCCCATTTAAAACCGCGGGAACCAACTGTTTTTTCCAACTAGACAAGCGTTCAATGCCAGCAGTAGCCTTTGATAAATATTCAATATCAATGGGAAACGATCTTCCATCACAGGTTATTAACGGTGCGTCGTTTAACAGCTCAGGCAAATTATTGAGATCCAGAGTCGCCGACATAATCATTAACTTTAGGTCATCGCGCAGAGTATGTTGAACCTCTAAACTAAAAGCTAGGCCTAAATCACTATCCAAATTTCGTTCATGGAACTCATCAAAAATGATCAACCCGACGTCACCCAACTCAGGATCAGACTGTAACATTCGGATTAGAATGCCTTCTGTAATCACTTCTAGTTTAGTCAAACCGGAAACTTTGGTGTCATTGCGAACACGATATCCAACGGTTTGGCCTACTTTTTCTTCTAGAATTTGCGAGAGTCTTAGTGCTGCATTTCGAGCGGCAATGCGCCGGGGTTGGAGTAATAATACTTTTTGACCGCTTTTAAGTTGCTGCAACAATACTAATGGAACGATTGTCGTCTTACCTGCTCCAGGTGACGCTTGTAATATGATATTTTTATTTTGAATAAACGATTGTTGTAATTTATCAATCACATCAACAATCGGTAGGTCGATGCTGGTTAACTTTTTTTCAACAATTAAACGCAGGTTAGTCATTAAAGATTATTCATCATAAATGTGCTTATAGGATTACCTTGGCAGGCTTAAATTGACTTAAACCACTGAGGCCACCGCTAGTGCGATAACCACTCGACAAAGCTGTTCACTGAATACACTAAGCGGTCTTTGGCCGTTTCCAATAAAGCCGCATGATCACTATTAGATAACACCACCCATTGCTTATTCGCATTAGGTAATTTTTTGAAGAAACGCGCATGAGAATCTGTATCGGCAAGAGGATCATACTCAGCTTGCAGCAACAAAACGGGAACATGAACTTCGGTTGCATCTAGCTGATTCCATTGCTCCAACTTATTCCAATCTGCTCGGAAAGGATCGGCTGCCAATGACTCCTTTACATAGGTATCAATTGCTTGCTGGCTAATGGTTCCTGGTGTAATAAAGTCACTAGCGGCATTTTCAGCAGTATTAGCTTTTGTCGGTGCTACTTCGGGAGAACGAATTGGTTCTATGACTTTTTCTGGATCTATCGGGTAACCAAATAAAATCACACCTTTGACTAATTCTTTATTTTTTTGAACCGCTAATTGAGCAACCATTGAGCCATAGGACCAACCAAATATCGTAGGCTTTATACCAGAATTTCTTTCTATCCAGCGAACCACATTGGCGACATCCTTAGCGGCCTTATTGGGATTGTTCCAGCCCGTTTCATCTCTAGAAGTAGCACCGTACCCCCTTGCGTCTAACGCCCAAACCTTAAATCCTTTTGCGACCAAGTTATCCATCAGAGATAAATTCTCACCGGGAACCTGTAAATCAAAATCAGGTAAAGCGCTCCAAGTTCTACCGTGTAATAAAAGAATGTGTTTACCGGGTTTATCTTTGCCTGAAGGCTGTTTACTCCAGACCACCAACTGATGACCTGCAGACTCTATATAGTGCTTGTTTAACTCAAGTGCCGAACTTGAAAAAGGAATTGAAATGACTAAAACAAGTAACAAGCTAAACGTTAGTTTGGAATAGTTACAATAACATAAGGATTTCACATAGATACCTAATTAGTGTTTAACTTGGTTGTCGATAGCGGCTTGATAGACCGCATCGGCCACAGCTAAATGAGCTGACTTGTTTAATGCCGAGGGCACCAAAGCATCATCTTTAGCTAGTTTTGAAAGCGTCTCAGCAGCGGCGATTCTCATTTGGTGGGTAATCTCTCTTACACCTGCGTTCAGAGTGCCTTTAAACAAGCCTGGAAACGCCAACATGTTATTAACTATTTTACCGCAAGTCGCGTAGCGCGCTCCTTGCTCGAGGGCGACCTCCGGTTCAATTTCTGGGTCTGGGTTAGTAAGCGCCATAATGATTTGTCCTTTTCTAACCATTTGCGGCTTGATCAATCCTTTGACTCCAGTTGTCGCTACGACAATATCAGCCTTAGACATAAGCTCGGCCAGCTCAATTGCCTGTCCGCCCAGATCTCCCAACCGCAACTGGGCATCTTTATCAATATCACAGCCCAGCACTTCTTTCACACCGTAACTTCTCATTAAACTACAGATGCCAATTCCTGCTGCACCCAATCCAATCTGGCCAAATACACAATCCTTGATATTGATGCCAGTTTTTTTAGTCGCAGAAAGTAACGCCGCTAAAGCAACAATTGCTGTCCCATGCTGATCATCGTGAAATACCGGTTTATCAATTCGTTGAATTAATTCCGCCTCTATTTCAAAGCATTCCGGCGCTTTAATGTCTTCAAGTAAAATTGCACCGAATGAGGGAGAAATCGCTTCGACCGTTTTGATGATGGTGAGACTGTCTTTAGTGTCTAATAAAATTGGCACCCCAGATAGTTCAACGAGTTCCGAGAGAATGGCCGCCTTACCTTCCATTACAGGTAATCCCGCTTGCGCTCCGATATCCCCTAAACCAAGAATTGCGGTACCGTTAGTCACGATTGCCACGGTATTTTGAATATTAGTGTATTCTTTGATCTTCTCTGGTGAGGCTTTAATCGCCTCACAAACTCTAGCGACTCCAGGTGTATAAACATCTCGCAAGATTTCTAATGAGTTAATCGCAATTCTAGAAGTGGTTTGTATTTTTCCACCTTTGTGACGATTAAAAACACGGTCAGACTTACCTACCATTTTGGTTTCGGGAAGTGCATCGATCTGCTTAATCACTTCATTGACATTTAAGGTGTCGTCGTACTCTATTGTGATTTCCCAAATCGTATCCTGATCTAGCCGCCTCACGGCGTTTAAGCCTTCTACAGTTACATCTAAAGACCCCAAAACACCTAGAACTTTAGCCATGTTACCAGGCTTGTGAGGAGCCTCTACTAGCAGAATCTCAACTACTCGCATTTCTAAAACCTTAACTAATTGACCTTTTGGCTAAGGTTATCAGCTTAGACATTCTATAAACAAGTAGTTTACCACTCTTACATCTAAGCAAAAGTTATTTGCTCGCCTGCAAACACGCTTAATCTATTCTAGTAACGAGCTCTAAGGCGCGGTTAGCTGGTAGATATCAACGGATGCTACTTTTGTGCGAGTGCTTCTATTCGAACGATTACAAAGTGTTCGCGATGTAGGTTGCTCGACCTGATACCCATCTCCTTTATCAACTACAATGGTCTGTCGATAATTACTGGATCCGCTTCCGCATGATGCACCTTGATTTCTTAATTTATCTCCCAGTCGATTGGCATCTTTATTGTTAGTAATGTTTAGATTGAACAGCGCTAATTGCTTGCTGGGATAACGCCTTTTAGCTTTGGATTTTAAAATAGCCAAAAGTCTTTTCTCTCCCATCCTACTCGCATCAAACTTATAGTGAATAGTGGATAGCCTTTCACCCGCGGGTTTGGTTGTCACTAAATTTGAATTATCAGCAACATGCTCATAAAACGGTTGCGTCGTTGAACAGCTCATTAGCACTGAGGTGATTAGAAAAATGAAAAGCTTATGATATTGCATAAATAGTCCTTATCGAAAACTCACGATTACTCGATTGAATAGTGCGACTCAATATATAGCAATTTCATCTAATTGAACTGATGCTATTCGGAATCAAAAGGAAACCGACGGAACAGCAATAAACCGCGCGACTAATTCTGCGACTCTTGAACCTTCTTGTTCTCAACTAAAGTCTTTTTTTCCACTAATTTTCCGCTACCTGCACCACAGGCAATAATCGACTTCATCATATTTTCTACCGAAATATCGGGTCTAATTTCTACTAGTTCGGCAGGTAAATGATAAATATTTCCTGAAGTTGGGTTAGGGCCGGTCGGCATAAAAATGGTGATAGTACCGTCATCATGTTTGGAGGTAACGATCGCTGTAACTGTGGTTGGGCAGGTTGCCCCAAATAATTGCACGATTGCGACTTCTCCACTTGAAAATGGAGAAGAACTTGAGTCGCCAAAAAACTGTAATACGATTTCCTTAATCAATTTATAACCTGGAGCCAATTTCGCCAAATACTTATCAAAATGCCCGTGCAACCATTTACCAATGCTGGTAGAAACCACTGTGCCAACAGAGAAACAAACGATTATTATCACTAGAATTACCACAACATCTGCGGTAAGTTCTGGTAACGAAAACCGATTAATCACGTAGTTAGTCAAAGGTTGTATAATGTCGGTCACAAAATAGAAAGCCCACTTAAGCAATAAACTCAACAAAATAACCGGCAACAAAACAACGATGCCACCAAATAGTGATTTTCTAACAAACAGTTTGAAACTCATATAATTGACCTTATAAAAGTGATATTGATATTGAAATGCTTAGCAGAACTATTTTAGCTTAATAATATCTAACAATTGATTGATTAGCATTATCTTTCAGATAGCTTAATATTAATTTATCTATAATACAGTCTTTAAACCATTTGTTAGGAGATGGTGGCCATGCTAGCAAATATAAAACGTTTTTTAGAAAATTTATCACCCGATCAAAGTTGTTCTGAAGAGAATCAGCAACACGCTCTTCAGTTAGCGGTGTGCGTCTTATTGGTCGAAATGGCTCGAGTCGATGGAAAAATGAGCGAACAAGAGTTTCAACGATTAACCGATATAATAGATAAGCAGTTTTCACTAACAGATGATGAGAAGCAAGAACTCACAGAGTTGGCACACCATGAGCTAAATGAAGCCACTGATTATTATCAATTTACCGCGGTGCTCAATCAACATTTTAACGCGCAAGAAAAGCTGAAAGTGATTGAGTATTTATGGGAAGTCGCTTATGTCGACGGAAAAATAGATGCCCATGAAGAACACTATTTACGCAAAATCCATTCACTCCTACATATCTCCCACAGCCAATTTATACGCGTTAAGCACGAAGTCGTTGAACGTCACCACGACAGCAATTAAAAGCCCTGGAAACCAGAATTCATAAAAGATACCGGACTATAGTACCTTTTATGATTGATAGTGATTGGCTAATTGATAAAAAATGGTGTAAAAATAACTCATTGTCTCAATTATCGAATCAAAAGCATGTTATATAAGGATTGCAGGAAGATAGTCCTAAAAGTAGGCTCTGCATTAATTGCGCCTAGCGGTATTGGCTGTAGTACCCAGCACACTCTCCCTATCGCTCGTTTTATCCATCAATGTCAGATAGACGGCAAGCAAGTGGTATTAGTCTCATCAGGCAGTGTCGCTGCTGGTAAAAAATATATACAACACAGTGATAACGGACCTACATTAGCGCAAAAACAAGCAATGGCAGCTGTTGGACAAAATGCAATGATGTCTAATTGGAAACGATTTTTTGATAAGCCTTGCGCGCAAATTTTAATGACTCACGCAGACTTGCAAAACCGAGAAAGCTATTTAAACATCAAAAATACAATTGATGAGTTATTAGCAAATGATATTTTGCCTATTGTGAATGAGAACGATTCGGTTGCTACTGAAGAGTTAAAAGTTGGTGACAACGACAGGTTGGCTGCAATGGTGGCTATTTTAACCGAAGCGGACTGTCTAATGATTGGTTCTGATGTCAATGGTCTTTATACCAGTGACCCTAACATTGATGCTAGCGCAACCCAAATTCCAGAAGTCTTAGAGATTAATGATGAAATCTTAGAAAAAGCAGGTGGAACTACCAATAAACTTGCGACAGGTGGAATGAAAACAAAAATTCTTGCAGCGATCAAAGCGACAAGTAACGGCATAGACACATTCTTATTTAAAGGCAGCGACTCAAACAATTTAGAACGATTTGTAGCTGGCGAATCCGTCGGTACTCGATTTCTAGCTAAGTCGGAAGAATTAAGCGCACGCAAACATTGGGTCAAACATACTCTAAACCCCAAGGGTCAAATCCGAATCGATAGTGGTGCGGTAAACGCCGTTTTGAATCAAGGCGCCTCCCTTCTTAGTGTGGGAATTTGCGCAGTCGTTGGACGCTTTGACAAGGGGGACGCCGCAGATATTGTCTGCGACTACAGTGACCAAGTGATTGCTCGAGGAATTTGCCAATACAACCACACTGCCATTGAACAAATCAAAGGGTCGCCGAGTGAACAATTCGAGTCTATTCTCGGCTACTATGATAGTGATGTCGTGATAGAACGAGACGATCTGGTGTTACTCAAAAATTCCAACGCTAACCAACAATAAAAGGACAAATTGATGTTTTCCATTAGCGAACTGGCTAATAAAGCCAAAGAATCTGCATCAGTAATAGCGAACCTATCAGCCGAACAAAAAAATGAAGCCCTTTGCAGCATGGCTGAAGAACTAAGAAATGGCGCAGACGATATCATTTTAGAAAATCAAAAAGACCTAGAGTCAGCTAAAAGTAGTGGCCTTAGTGATGCAATGATTGACCGTTTAAAACTAGACCGTTTAAGAATTGAGGATATCGCTACCGCGATCGAACAAATCGCTTCACAAGCGGATCCAGTTGGGAAAATCAATAAACAATATCAATTAGAAAATCAGTTAACGGTCCAAAAAGTGAGCATCCCGTTAGGTGTGATAGCGATGATTTACGAATCTCGTCCGAATGTTACCGCCGATGCAGCTGCTCTCTGCTTTAAAGCAGGCAACGCAATCATTCTTAAAGGTGGAAAAGAAGCACTACACTCTAATATTGCGATAGGAAAGTGCTTGCATAAAGCATTAGAAAAGCATCACCTACCAACCGGTGCGATAGGGATCGTGGCTGATCCAGACCGCAAACATATGGCTGAACTGCTCACTTTAAGTGAGCTTGTAGACCTGATTATTCCTAGAGGTGGAGAAGGATTGATTCGATATGTGAGTGAAAATAGCCGGATTCCAGTTATTCAACACTTTAAAGGAGTTTGTCACCTCTTTATTGACTGCGACGCTGACATTAATAAAGCCATCAATATACTACTCAATGGCAAAGTACAGCGACCTGGAGTTTGTAATGCCTTAGAGACGTTATTAGTTCACAAAGAAATAGCTCCAAAAATTATGCCCAGAATTTCCAACGCTCTCGAAGAAAACCATGTATCGGTGCATGCGTGCGAAAATAGTATGGGATATTTTGCTAATGCCGTTGCTGCCACAGAAATCGATTACGACACTGAATATCTTGCACCTGAAATAGCGATAAGAATTGTTGATGACTTAGCACAAGCGATAAGCCATATTCAAACCTTTAGCTCCTCTCATACTGAAGTGATTGTGACCGAAAATAAACTTTCAGCAAACGAGTTTCTAAAGAAAATTAACTCTTCGGTGGTCATGGTTAATGCCTCATCTCGCTTTTCTGATGGCGGGCAATTGGGGTTGGGAGCTGAAATAGGCATCTCTACCAGTAAACTGCATGCTTATGGTCCGATGGGAGCAGAGTCTTTAACAACTGAAAAGTTTGTTGTTTTGGGGGATGGTCAAATCAGACCATAATGAATACGTGTTTAAACTAATCGGTAACTGGTCAGGCTCTTAAGTCACTTCGGCGAAGGTGCATCATTGTGTAATTGCGAACTACTGACGCACCTCCGTTCTAGAGATTAATTACTGTTAAAAATTTAGTGATACTTGCACACCGGTAAAAACCTCAGACTCAGCTTCCCAATAGCGACTATCGATTTCTCTGGCTCTAACAATACCTTCGACTGCAATTGGTCCCGCTTTTATTCCTGCTCCAAACCCGACATACCCATCTATATCGTCTTGATAGCAATACTCGTCATAGTGACAGTAATCATCTCGATCATAACGATAATCTTCAAATAACGCCTCGCCCAAGTCAATGCCAAACTCGACGAACAAAGAAATCTTAGAAAAATATCCAAATCTCGCTGATGCTTCCCAAGAGGTATATTCCTCTAAGAAACCATCTTGCGCTAGTACTTCAGCATAGCCCAGAGAAGTGTTGAGTTGAAAACCTAAATTGGAATGGTGGTACCTATGGGTAACCCCCACTCCGATGGCATTGATGTAGTCTCCACCATTAGACTCATAACTATAAAAAATACGACCATCATGCTGTTCTCCAGCGTTGGCGGAAGTTTGCACTGCTGCGCTGATCATAATGGAACAAAGAATGACTACTTTAATTAAAGAAGATTTCACGATTTTAAACCTGCTGACTGATAGTATGCCGCAAGTATAAAAAGATATTCCTGAATATTAACTGAATTTTCGGAAACGAGCTTGAAATGAACTTCTAAGAGCTCAGTTTATAACTATCTATGAAAACAGAACTGCACTAAGCCAAAAACTCAGTGCATTTAAAACTTTAAGCGCCGATTGAAATATTGTAAGAGGTGAATTTACGCATATTAATAACGCCAGTATCAAAGATCAGATATTGCCCTTTTATTCCTATCAGTGTTCCTTCGACAACTGGATTCTTGTCAAAATTATGTGATTTGATTTTGCTGGGGAACTCCAATACTGGGTAATCAATTTCTACCACTTCATTTTGTTGCTCCTCTACATCACTTTGAGAAAAAGTGGAAATAACATTTGCCATCTGTTCCTTGAGTTTCTCTTTCAACTCGCCTGCCTCAGCAACCAAATCTCTCGGCGGTTGATTTTCCTTTAACATGGTTCGCCAATTGGTTTTATCGGCAATCAAGTCTTTAAACGCCATTTCAACAAAGCCAGATTGTTGCCTAGTATTCACTTTGAACATGATAGTCGCTTGGGTAGCCCCTTGATCGACCCATCGAGTTGGGATTTGAGTGTGTCTAGTAATACCTACTTTTAAGCCCGAAGTATTCGAAAGGTAAACATAATGTGGTACAAAACAGTTTCGTTGGGCCCAGTCTGGCTCACGACAAGTTCCTTGTTCAAAGTGACAGGTCTCTGGTTTCATAATGCACATATCGCATTGAGCAAGTTTTCGCATACACGGAAAACAAAATCCTTGAGAGAAACTTTTTTTGGTTTTATTACCACAATTAAGACAGTTTATTTCACCTAAATACTCAAGCTTAAGGGTATTGCCTATGTAAGGATTCATCGCGACTTCTTGCGAGCCGACAGGAAGAAAATATTCAACCTTATTAGAGTTACCTTGATAGCCTAGTTGAGACCGCATTTTACGAATATTACCTGATATCATATAAACTTTTACTCTGTGTAATCCTAATCAAATTTTTAACTATTAAATTAAACAAATGAACCGATGTAGTCTTCGATTTCGTGAACTCGCATCTGTCTCTTATTTTCAAGTTGGCAAAACTGATAAAACTCTTCAACAGGTACAGCCTTAGAAAAATAGTTTCCTTGGCCAAACTCGCAGCCCGCACTAGCTAGCGCGGCACGTTGCGAATTGGTTTCGAGTCCTTCTGCTACAACCATAAGCTTGAGTTTATGTGCCATACTAATGATGGCCTGACAGAGGATCATGTCGTTCTTTTGCTCAACACATTTTTCTACGAATGACCGATCTATTTTCAAATAATCAAAATTAAAATCTTTCAAATAAGCCAACGAAGAATACCCTGTACCAAAGTCGTCGATGGAAAAAGTGATCCCCTTACGCTGTAGCTGCTTGATTTGAGCTTTTACTTCCTTAGAATCCTCTACCAATAAAGTTTCTGTCACTTCTAATTCTAAGTAACTAGGATCTAAGCCAGCAGCGGCTAAAGCAGCTTCCACAACTTGCACTAGGTTTCCCCTTCTGAATTGAATGGATGATAGATTGACGGCAATACTAAAATCCTGCAATCCTTTGCTCTGAAACTCTTTGCACTGGCGGCAAGCCTCGTACAAAACCCAGTCACCGATCTCGATAATCAGCCCTGTTTTTTCAGCAATCGCAATAAAATCTATGGGATAAACCAATGTACCATCTTCTTTACGCCAGCGAATTAGCGCTTCAGCAGAAAACACCCGTCCACTCTTAAGATCAACTTTGGGTTGGTAGTGTAACTCCAATTGCTTATTGATAATGGCATTTCTTAAACTACTAATACGATCGATGTGAGCCAACATATCTTTATTCATCGCTTGGTCAAAAAAGACTTGGCCATTCCTTCCCGCTTTTTTGGCCTTATACATTGCCATATCAGCTTTTTTTCTTAGCTCATCAAAATCGACTCCATCCACCGGAGAGAGGGAGACACCGATCGAACAAGTCGCCATTAAATGGTGTCCATCGATATTAATTTTACGTGAGACATTGGTCAAAATATAATCAGACACTCTCGAAACATCATTGTGTTTACGGATGCCGTCGACAATTACTAAAAACTCATCGCCGCCCAGTCGGCATACTGTGTCGCAATCTCTAACCGATTCTAGTAAGCGTTTGGCAACTTTCTGCAGCAATTTGTCACCGACTTCATGCCCTAAAGAATCATTAACTGTCTTAAAATTGTCCAGATCAATAAACAAAACAGCGACCATCGAGTGGTCGCGAGCTGCATGAGAAATAGCCTGCTTAAACCTATCGTCAGCAACCACTCTATTGGGTAACCCAGTTAAGTGATCGTATTGAGCGATACGCTGGTAAGCGATTTTTGATTGATGAACCCGCAGATTCTCCACTTCTAAGCTTGATAAAGCATAGCGTAAGTCTGTAGCAAGAATCCAAACAGCATAGGATACCACCGCAAAGATAATCAGTAGGTCTATAGTGACTCCCCAGCCAAAAGAATTATTGGAATAGCTAATAATTCCTTTGTGATTAGCCAGTCCCACAATTAATATCGTAGAAGTGATACACCCGACTAACAACAAAAAGTCCAGTTTACGCCCTAGCATCGCAGCAAAAATCAGTATTCCGGCATAACCGAAGTTGACAGGGTCTCGCAAACCATCATTGCTGATCATTAACACCGATATCAAACCAAATAGGCTCCACAATAAAAGTTGACCTGCGACTTTTACTCGTCCTGTTTGTACTAAGCCATAACACGCCCCAAACAAGACAAATGAAGTTAGCAATACTTGACTAGTTATGGCGCTTTGTTGGTTAATCAAGTTGTTGATCAAAGCAACAGCGCTGGTTATAAAGCAAATGATTATCAACTGCTTTGTTCTTAACGCATTAAATTGACTCACCACGCTAGAACTTGGTGTCTCCGCATGCTTTTTGTTTAGTTCTGGGGATACGATCGAAGAAGTGGATAACTTCTGATTTTTCAATTCAGAATGGCTTTCGCCTTGAATATCTGAGGACAAAGGTTCGACAGCTTTGGGAAACGGTTTAGCGGACCGAGTCGCTTCTGCCCGCCAGCGATTGCTCCTTTTAAGATTAACTTCAGAACTGGATTTTAGTGATGGTTCCATTTATTTTTCTTATTGTTTAGAACGTCAATACAGATGTTGATGAATAAAAATTAAGGGATATAGCTATTCACCCTAGCGAGACTAATGATCGCAATGAGCTCATCTATTACCACATAACACCATTATATATATCACACCAACATTAACAACTAATTACTCAATATCGGTTAATAACAACTAATTTTCGGCCTGACGACATACTTTGTAACCCTAGGTAGCACACAAAATAACCAATATTTGCTATAGTTAGAAAAGACAATATAGTTCGACAAGCAATATTGATCTTCTGCTAGTTATGGAGGAACGCGATATGAGCTCAATGTACCGTCAGTTTATTCGATTGTGCGCAGTTATGATTTTGACTTCATTAGGTCTTTTCGGCTGTATGACACAACCCAAAATTACTGGACCTAAACCAATACCAGTAGCACCTTTAGCTAAAGATGGTTTATTTGGCGCTAAACCTGACCTAACCCAAGTAGACCAAATATTCGCTTTGACGGACTCTCAACGAGAAGACTTCGAACGCTTTTTCTATTCTCGAAAATATAGCACTACTCCTGCTAATAAACGGATTTACAAATATTTGCAGCGATACGTTAAGAATTACAACTATTTTAATAAGACCTTAACCGCGCAGCAGTCTTTATCACAAGCCCAAGGCAACTGTTTGTCTCTGGCTATACTAACCACCGCTTTATCTAAAGTAGCTGGAGTCGATACCGGTTATCAATTAGTCGAATCAGCACCTATTTTTCAAAAAGAAGGCGATATAGTGATCAGTTCGCAACATGTGAGAAGTCTACTATTTGCCCCAAAGATAGAGCTCCCTGAAGGGGTCTTACAATTCAATCGTGCAGGCGTGATTATTGATTATTTTCCGAGTGCTGGCTCACATGTAAAAAGAACCGTGCTTGAAACAGAATTTCACGCTATGTACTATCGAAATACAGCCGCTGATGAAATCATCCACAAGAATTATGATAAAGCTTTTTGGTTGTTAAAAGAGGCCTTAGCTCTTTATCCTACGGATGAACATTCAATCAATATGATGGCAGTGGTTCATGAACGTAAAGGATTAGCTTATCACGCGGATAAACTCTACAAATATGGTTTAAAGCATTCTCACGACAAACTCGATCTATTAAGAAATTACCAAAAATTCTTAACAAAACAAAATCGCTTTGCCGAAGCTAAACAAATTAAAGCCAAGCTGGCCACCATGAAAAATGTTAATCCGTTTGATTGGATTAGTCTAGGCCACACTGCTTTTTCCGAACGTAAATTTAGTGAAGCTAAACGTTACTACAATAAAGCCCTAAAAATTGCTCCTTACCTTCATCAAGGGCACATGGGAGTGGCCAAATCGGAGTTTAAACTTGGCAATATAAACGCTTCGAAAAAGTCTATGTTGTTGGCTAAGAAAAATGCGTTTGAACTAGAGCTTCAAGATCTTTACCAAACCAAACTGAATGCACTTGCTAAGTATTAGAACGGCAAACCTTACAAAGTAGTTTCAAGAAAGGTTAACGATTTGATCGATTGCTGAGTAAGCCGACAGTACTGCACCTTCTTGCCAGCCCTGTAAAATACTTAAGTGCTCGCCGGCGAAAAACACATTATCGTCACCTACTAAAAGATGTAGAGGTTGTGAGGTTCCCCAAGCTCCTAGTTGATAGGGAACTTTTGGCCACGATATGCTGACTCCTTGACTCACGAAATCGGCATAATCGACATGAATTCTTGAAGCCTGCTGAATACTTTCAGTTATTCTCGCTGATGGTGACAAATCGGCTAACCAACTACCCTGATTTTGACCAAAAGTATAGCCACCTACGATAATCCCCTGCTCCGCCCCTAATTGGTTACTTGGATACCATATTTGGGTTATGTTTTGATCGGTCCAAGAAATTCCCCCATAAATATTATGGCGACTCTCCCAAAAACGAGAGGATTGAAAGGCTATTTTCCCTGACTGTGAGTAACTAAAGTTTTGAATTTCATTTTGATGAGCGTCAGAAAAATCATTGTCAATTGTTGCTAATACCGGTGCAGGAATTGTGCAAATACAAAAATCCGCTAATTGTTCGTTCTGGTTATCCTGAGAATCGCGATAGATAATTTGTACGCCAGTATTGGTCTTCCTAATTGCTTGAACTTCCGCATCATAAGTAATCAGCTGACCAACTTGTAATTCGAAAGCTTGCGGGATTTTATCCATTCCACCTACTGGTTGAAGCATTGTTGCTTGCTGATTAATTTGCCGAAAGAAATCTAATTTAAACTGCCAAAACTCACTAGAAAGAATCGACTCTCTCGCAAGAGGCTCAAGTGTTGAGACCGACCGAGCGCGACTGCCTATGGATTCTTGTTGAGGAAAACCAGCTCTTGACGAGCCCTGATAATTGTAATTTGCATCTAGTCCAGCAAACTGCTGTAACAAGCCGAGAAGATTGCTTTTTTCAGCGGCAGAAAGTGAGTTGTCTAGATCCCCCTGATTAACAGACGTCGCAAGAAGTTCCCCAATAAAGCCGTGGGTATCAGACTTTAACTGTCTAGCTAACAACGGCTGCCCTCGAAAAGCTGACTCAGACTGCAGCCTGGCAGCGGTATTTTCGTTGACAAATGTCTCCAAAGAAATTCCAAATTCTCGACAATAGCCCAGAATCAACTCGTGATGATGAGGAATTCTAGCCGCACCGGCATTAAAATATAGCTGCTCTTGGCTTTCAAATAGGCAGGCCTGAGACGAATCAACTTCATCAACTACATCACCATTGCGAATGGTTCTTACACGTCCTCCCACTCGGTCAGTAGCTTCTAAAATAGTACATTGGTAGCCCAACTTAGACATTTCAAATGCACTGACCAAACCAGCAATGCCTGCACCCAATATCACGACGCTTTTTCCATTTCCGATATTTCCTGGCCAGTCAATTGGCCTTGGGGAATTATTAGGTGGTGGCGGGTTGGTGGAGGGATTTTGGCTTTGAGATGCTGCGGATGATGAGCCGCAGCCACTTGCGGCGACTGACATCGCCACTGCAGAAATAGCTTGTAACGCCGCAGTCGATTTGATGAAATTCCCGGTACTGGCAAGAAATTCTCTTCGACTGATATCAGATTTATCAACCATCGCAATACCTCAATTAACTGAGTTACTGACCAGCCTACCATTTGATAGAGCTAATAATCCAGAAAACTGGAGTATTTTGCTAAGAATTCAATTAATTTTAGCCTGACTGATTAGGGCGGGCAGAATAATCAATTGGCTTCGATTTCATTTTAATTCTAGTTTGAAATTGCTTTCAAAACTGAATGGTAAACCGCTAAGCGGATCAACAAATTCTAACTTTTTCGCCAGTAGCTTTAGCGGGTCAATAAACGCTTCATTTTTTGTTAGCCGAACTTCTGGATAGAGCCGATCATTCATAATAGGTGTGCCAAGGCTCGCCATATGAACTCTAAGCTGATGTTTCTTGCCGGTATGAGGCATTAACTGATACAGACTTAAATCACCACTCTTTTGGAGAATAGAAATAGTTGACTCAGAATTTGCCTCGCCATCGACTTCTTTCATTCTCATGTATGGCTCTCCCCTAACCAGCTTAGATCGTTTGGTTAACGGAAAGTCTAAATCGACAGATTGCGCAATAGCATGATAAGTTTTTAAGATTTGCCGATTGGCAAAAAGCGATTGATAGGCCGCTCGCACCGACTCTTTCTTAGTCAACAATACTAGCCCTGCGGTTTCTCTATCTAGTCGATGGCATAATTGAATATCATCGTTACCCAATTTCTTACGAAGGCGAATAAGCAGTGTATGATGAAGGTATTTTCCAGACGGTGCGACGGGTAAAAAGTGGGGTTTATCGGCGACTATAATATTCTCGTTTTGATAGACAATCTTTTCCTCGAAAGGCACTTTAACTTCATCAGGTACGTGATGATAAAAATAAAGGTGCCTTTCCGATTGATAAGGAGAGTTAACACTAATCGTTTCTCCATTTTCGAATACAACTTCGTTACTCTGGAAGCGCAAACTCCATTCTGTTTCTTTGATTTGAGGAAAGCGCCAACAAAGATAGTCAAAAATGGTTAGCCACTCGCCGTGAGGTAACCAAATTTTATTGGGCGAGACACCATCTTTAGCAGCTAGAGGCGCTCGCTGTTCTGACACAATTATTCTCCTAAGCTGACTTTATTGACTTAGATTATTTAACTTCAACCGTAGCCTTCTTAATAAACAACTTTTCTTTAGTTTTTCCAGAACGCGAACCAAATTTAGCTAATTCGTTGAGTGTTTCCATGCCTGATATCACTTCACCAAAAATAGTATGTCGGCCATCGAGATGAGGTGTTGGGCCATAAGTGATGAAAAATTGACTACCGTCTGTACCGGCGCCCGCATTCGCCATACTTAGAATACCAGCCTTGTCATGTGACAAATCCGACTCAAACTCGCCCATATAGGAATAGCCTGGTCCTCCAACACCGACACCAACAGGGTCTCCGCCCTGAGCCATAAAACCTGGTATAACGCGATGAAAGAGTATTCCATCATAAAACCCTAACTGGGTGAGATAGATTGTACTAGTCACATGCATCGGTGATTCTTGCTCCTTAAAGTCAATGGTAATATTTCCTTTATTAGTTTCAAGATGCCATAAGTATTGTTTATCTTTGGAAAACTCTACTTGTTTTGGCTTAGGCACTCCGGCTAGTTTCCAGCCTTCTTTATCGGTGTTTATGTTTGCTTTAGCGATAAACGCATTAATCTCTGAGATTGCTTTATCCTGTCGATCGCAACTTGCCAGCAGAAGTACTCCGCTCAGTACAGCGATTAACCGATAGTTTATTAAGCTTTGAATTCTGGCTAACATCTTTGGGTTCCCTTTAGATTGTATTTTTTTAATGAAGTAACATTCTTAACACAGCAAAATTCGAATAGTATAGCGCTCGATTTCGCTGTGATTTATATGATTGATAACTAAACAGTTCTGCTTCTTAACCAAGTTTTTGAACTGGTAATAATTTGATCGAATATTATATACCGAACAATCACAAATATGCAGCGACATATCAGCGGTTTTTTATCGGTCTTTGCTAAAAGGTGGTTATTCTAAAGTAAAGATGACAGAAGCTTAGCCATCGGCATGACTATTACAGCCAACATAATCCCATAACCTACCGCAACCGCAGCAAGCTGTGGTGCTAACTTGGCTTTTATAGCAAGTATACTTGCAGTAACCATTGGTGGCATAGCGGCTTCCATTAACGTTACTTGGGCAGATAACGCTTGCTGCTGCATTAATTTGAGTATCACAAAAGCCAACAAAGGAGCGACCAACATTTTTAGACTTAGACCCCATAATAAAGGCGTAAGATAATGGCGTTCCACTTTAAGATTAAAATGGGCCCCAACTAAAATCATGGTCGCGGGAACCAGGGTCATTGAAATGAGTGATAAGCTTTGGTTAACTAACGAAGTCAAATACCATCCCTGTGAAATAAGGGCGACGATCATCGCTACAAATGGCGGAAAAGTTAATACTTTAATTGCTAGATTTAACAACGATATTGTCGATGCATCACTCTCTCTTTCAGAATACCAAGCAATGATTAAGTTTCCAACGATTGCCAATCCTAAGAACGAGCCAATTTGGTCATAAATGACTGCATAGGCTAAAGCATCTTTACCAAAGAAAGCTTGAATAATAGGAAAGCCAACAAAAGAAGTATTGCCGAAACAAACCAGCATTAATAAACAGCCAATAACGTTTCGATTCCATCCATAAGCTCGAGCGAGCAATAAGATGGTTATTATTAAAACGGGTAAAATAAACCATGTCATTAATGCTGGATACAAAAGCGTCCAGTCCAGATTTAGTAAGGGGAGTTTTTGTAAAGCGATAGCGGGAAGACAAACCCAAATCACATAGTGATTTAAGGCATTAATTTTATTATCACTTAACCAACTTTGTCGACGTGCCACCCATCCAATAAGAATGCAGCCAACTATAAGTAAAAAGCTCATGGTAAAAGTGGAGAGTAGAAGACGATAAACTGCAGTTTATCAACAAAAAGCCTATAACGATAGCGACTAGCGAGTTCCTATACAGCTTTTAATTTTTGGAAAATTATGCTGACTTGAGATGGCTCTCTAAGGTTAGAAGCAAGTGTTCACTCACTATTGGCTTGCCGATATGAGCCACCATCCCAGCTTGTATTGACCGATCTATGTCCTTTTGCATAACATTGGCAGAGACCGCTATTATTGGTAGTTGCTTTAACGCTAGGGTATCACGGATGTAAGTCGTTGCTTCTATCCCATCCATCACTGGCATTTGAATGTCCATCAGCACAGCGTCGAAGGAATCTTTATTCAATTGTTCAATTGCCGCTGCGCCATTTTCAGCGGTCGTCACCCTAATTCCCGCGCGCTGAAGCACGTTTTTGGCGACGATCAAATTGACAAAGTTATCATCAACCAACAAAACTTTTTTATTATTGAGGCTTTCCACGTTATATTTGAGTTACTCGAATACCAAGTTGGATCAAAGTCAATTGTAGTTGATAAATAGCTTATTGGTGAACTTTAAACGCGTTATTTGGCCGACTTGGAAACTCCTTCTCACTTAAATATCTGATTGTTTCAATTAATCGTCGACCTGATTTTTACTTTTTTCGCTATTTTGTTGGTTACGATTTGATAGAAAGTAAACTATGGCTCCGGTTATTATCAATAACAAACTCACCAGCGCCTCCTCGGGACGTTGTCTAAGAATATAGAAAAGTGTCCACCCGATTAGCATTAGAAATAGTATCGGTGGTATTGGATATAACCAAGTTTTATACGGTTTTGGCAACTCAGGAAATCTATTTCTCAGTATAAAAATTCCCAGTACAGCAAAAAAGTTATTTAAAGCCAAGGCAAATCCGGAGAAAACTAAGATAGATTCAAAACTGGAAGTCAGCACAAAAATCACAGCTACGGCCGATTGAAATAGTACTGCTCTTGCAGGAATATCGTCTGAATTAAGCTTGGCTAGTGGTCTAAAAAACTTGAAATCTTCGCCTATCACTTGCAGTACTCTTGGTCCAGCAATGGTCATGGCACTAACAGTCGAAACCAATAGTAAAGCCATAACTGACCCCGTTAACATCGCGCCAACCTCACCAAAAATCGATTGCGCGACCAAGTATCCAATTTCGACTTTTCCGGTCAATGTATTAATCGGCGTTGAGTAGAGAAAAACGAAATTCAGGGCTACGTAAGTGACTGTGACTAGCAGTGTCCCAATGACCAGCACTCTTGGAAGGCTTTTTTGCGGATGCTCTAGTTCGCCGCTCAAGTAAGTCGCAGCATTCCATCCATTGTAGGCATAGCTGACGTATATTAAGGAAACCGCGAATGCTCCACCAAAAATGACTTGTTGGTCCCCTGGCTGAGGGAGAAAAGCTATCGGTTGAGGCTGCTCTACCAAAAACATAGCAGCGATACAAAACAGGCCAATTAATAGCAGTTTGATTATGGTGAAAAACCATTGCAATCCGGCACTTTTCTTATGAGTAGTGCTATGAACAAACGCTAAAACTGTAATTAAGCCTATGGCAAGAGCCGTTTTTGGTAACCAATCAAATACCGAGGTTAGGTAAGCTGCAAAAGTAATTGCCGCCAATGCGACCGGTGCGGCAAAACCGATTGTCGACGAGATCCAACCTGATATAAAGCCAGCCACAGGGTGATAGCATTTTGAAAGAAAATTATACTCTCCGCCACTTCGAGGCAAAGCGGCTCCTAATTCGGCATATGTCAATGCACCACATAAGGCTGTAATTCCACCAATAACCCAAAGCATTAATAAAGCGAACCCAGATTGAATATCCACTAATTGAAACCCTAAACTAGTAAATACACCGGTACCGATCATGTTGGCTACCACGACAGCGATTGCGGTCTTAGAATTAAACTTTTTGTCGCTCATCTAGGTTGTTGCTCTCGCTTTGGTTAATTTTCGGTTTGACTTTCTTGGGTCATTTATTAATAGTAAGCGTAACGAGTTATAATTATAAAAAACAGAGAGTCCACCTATGTCAAACTCCCCAAAACGTCGCTTTTTACTTTTAACCAAAAAATTTTGGGGGTCATTAGGTTTACTAATACTGATTGCCTATATTATTGCACGAATACTAGTACCTGAACTGCTAGATAAGAAACTAAATAAAGTTTCTACGCCGGCTCCCTACGCCGCCTCTGAACAAGCAAGGTTACTGTACAACTCTTTAGACTTTGTATCCGATTTGCATAGCGATGTTTTATTGTGGGATAGAAATATCAATCGACAGCACCAGCACGGCCATCAAGATGTTCCTAGAATGATCCAGGCAAATCTTGCACTTCAAGCATTCACAATTGTCAATAAAGTCCCTTGGGGACTTAATTTTGAACAAAACTCGGGGGATAGCGATCAACTCACTATTCCGTTCATTCTACAAGGTCGACCTATTAATTCTTGGTTTAGTCTGCCGCAAAGGGTCGTTACACAAAGCCAAAGTTTAGATGCTTATTCACGAGATTCCAACGGAAAACTTCACGTTGTAAAGAATCAACAGGACTTGAAACGCTATATTAAATTGAGAAAACACGATAAGAATGTGACTGCTGCTTTCCTAGGGATAGAAGGAGCGCAAGCACTTGAAGGTAAGCTTTCCAACTTAAATCTTGTCTATGATGCTGGGATTAGAATGATTGGTCTTACTCATTTTTTCGACAACGAAGTTGGCGGTTCAGCACATGGAGTAAAACAACAGGGATTGACAGAATTCGGTAGGAAATTGATCCGTGCGATGGAACAAAAAGCGATTTTCGTTGATCTCTCACATGCTTCTCAAAAACTTATCGACGATACGCTTGCCATTGCGACTCGACCCATTCTTATTTCTCACACCGGTGTTAAAGGCACCTGTAACAATGTAAGAAACCTTTCAGATCAACATTTACAACAAATTGCCGCGACTGGTGGACTCGTTGGCATTGCTATGTTTGAAAAAGCCACTTGTGGCAAAACAGCAAAAGCAATCGCCGAATCGATAATGTATACGGCTAATTTGATTGGCGCTAAGCATGTAGCCCTAGGTTCAGACTTTGACGGTGCAATAGAGGCTGTTTTTGATGTTACTGGTTTAGTTCAAATTGTCGACGAACTGCTCGCGTTAGGAATGAGTGATGAAGACATTAAACTAGTAATGGGAGAAAATGTGAAACGAGTCCTATTAGAATATTTACCAGCAAAATAAAAAGATTTTAGCTCTATTGATTAGTTCAAACTCTCTATCTTTCTACCTTGAGTCAAACAATTAACAACCGCATAAAAAAAGGAAAGCCGAAGCTTTCCTTTTTCGTTTAACCTATGTATATCTTCAAATTAGAAGTTATACATTACCTCAATACCATAGGTTCTTGGTTGACGAGGTGTATTTACTAGAGTACCGAAGAACTCTCTGAAGCTATCTACCGGTGTATCTTCATCAGTCAAGTTACGACCCCAAAGATAAACTTCCCAATAACCTTCTTGGTCAATCAAACCAATTCGACCATTTAACATAGTGGTAGAACCGATATAACCATAATCTACTTCAGTAGGCGCATTTCCGGCTGCAGCAGAGTTAGGTAAGTCTAATGCAAAAGTTAATGGATGATCTCTATTAAGCGTTCTAGTTTTCTCATTTTGGATAGTCGTAAAGTAATCTCCAGTATGAGTAGCATCCAACCTTAGTAACAGGTCAGTGCTCAAAGAGTCCATACTTGCGTAGTACTGAATTCCTAAAGACGCGTTAAAATCCGCTGAACCTGGTAGTTTGTTTCCAGCAGCATTAAGTGGAACGGTAGAACCATCATTTGGATCAATTTCAGAAGTTCCGCCTGGGAAGTCAGCAAAAGTCGCATCTAAGAACCCAAGAGACGCATTAATAGTTAACGCATCTGTCGCTTTGTATAGCGCTTCTAACTCATAACCACTAGTATCAACTTCGGCAGCATTGGTGATCCTGATAGAAGTTAACTGAGTTCCTGTAACCGGGTCGAATCCTAAATCGAAGAATTGATTAACTTGATAATCTTCATAATTAGCATCGAAATAGGCCATATTTAAAGTTAATCGCTCATCTAATAACGATGTCTTTAACCCAAGCTCGTAACTAGTTACGGTTTCTTTATCGAATTCAATATAATCATTAGGATTACTTGGATCATCAACTAAATCTAACTGACTAATAAAGTCTAAGTTAAATCCACCAGACTTAAATCCTGTTGAGGCTTTAAAATAGGTCTGTGTCAAATCAGAGATTGCATAATTGATACTAAGTGCAGGAGAAAAGTTAGTATCTTCTCTGTCATCAAGTAATGGCTCAAGCGGCTGACTGCAACTAGCGATTGGCGTTGTTGTTGGTGATGATGAAGTACAGCCGATACCGAAGGCTCCAGAAGTTCTGCCATCTAACGTCCAGTCAATATCTTTTGACTCAGTAGATTGACGAGCCCCAAAACCTAGTTTCCAATCTTCGCTAATTTGATAACTACCACTGATATAAAATGCGGTGCTTTCTGTTTCAACATTCCCGTTATTAAAAGCACCGCCTCCAAGAGGAACTCCGAAAAATGCTCCAGCATTTCCACCAAAAACATTTCTAATTGTACTGGCGTCTTGGTCATAAAAGTAAACACCAACGACATATTTAAAATCTGAGTCATCTGGTGAAATCAATTGCAACTCTTGAGTGATTTGTTTGTACTCATCTTCATAGAATAAAGAGACAAAATCTAGTGGTGAATAGTCTAGATCATTTTCGTAGATGATTTCAGTATCGCGAATAGCGCTAATCGATCGAAGGGTATAATCATTTTCAAATTCATATTCAACGTTTAGGTTGAATCCAGAAATATCTCGTTCTTCTCGACCTTGAACATTCCAATTCACTTCGTTGTTGTCAAAATCCGCATAGTGGTACGGCGTATCACCAAAGCTAGTAGTCATTGCAACACCTAATACAGGCATTCTTTCAGATTGAAGACCATCAAGTGCTAAATTAATATCTAAAGAGTCTGAAGGCTGAATTCTTAATTGTGCTCGATACGATTGAGTATCTTGGTTATTTAGTTCATCACTGGTATCGGGTGGAGTACTTGCTTCAATTGGAAATGGAAGCGGTATGCCGAAAATTGGAACCCCGCCCGCAACCGTATTTAAAGTAGTAGGCAACTGGCCTTCTGTGTAAACATTTTTTACATAACCATCTCTAGTACGAGAGGAAACAGCTAACTTAGCACTCACTTCATCAGAGAATGCAAAATCAACATTCAGCTTAGCTTCAACTGCATTAAAGTTACCAAAGTTTACAGTCGCTTTACCTTCAAATTCACCACTTGGCTTTTTAGAAACCAAACTAACCGCACCCGCTACAGTATTCTTACCGAATAATGTGCCTTGTGGTCCACGTAGAACTTCAACTCGCTCTAGGTCGACTAAGTCTTGGTTAACTGAAGGACCTTGACCTAGGTAAACACCATCTAAATAAACCCCTACTCGAGAGTCAAACCCGATGTTTCGGCTTGGTGCACCAACACCACGAATCATAATTCGTGAATTGAAGTCAGTTCCTTGAGTGACAACCATATTAGGAATGAAATCGCCTAACTCTCTTAATTCCTGAATACCAGTTTGATCGATAGATTCTTGAGGAAAAACCGAAATCGCAATGGGAACTTCAGCAACTCGCTCACTTCTTTTTTGAGCGGTAACAATAACAACGTTACTCGTCTCTTCTTCAGCACCTTCTTCTTGTGCCGAAACATTAGTTCCATAAAGTGCCGTACTGACAGCTAAAGAAACTAAAAGTTTATTATGTCTTTTCACGATTCCTTCTCCTACGATTGAGGTTACTACTTATAATTAATATTCTTGAGGTCTCAGCCAAACTGTTTGCAGTATCAGCCATTTGTCGGTCGCTACTACCGGACTCATTTGTTATTTATTTGTACTGGTCCGATGTTTAGTGATTGGCCTAGAGTAACCCCGAGCTGACTACGACTCAAGCAACTCCGACCTGTTATTAACACTTGTTTATCTTATCAGATTGTCCGACCAGATTACAATTACTCTATCTCTTTGTTTTTAATAGCTTTTTATGCCTTTTAGGGTAAAATTCACCTAACAGGCTTTTTTAACCAACTTTACCGCACCGCAACATAAGCTCGATTCTAAGGATGACTAAGGCTCGCAAGCGCCCGTAAACACTGAATTTGACAAGAACAAACTGCAAGCTATCGCTTGTATAGATTTGTTACCAATCGTAATAAATTAATTATTAAGCTTGCGCTGCAGGTGACTACTTGAAAAAATGCAGTCATCTGTTGTTAATTTCATTACTAGAATTCCTCCTGTGTGACGGATATAGGGGTATTCACATTGGTAATTAGTCAATATTAATCGGAAAACATGAATGAAGATCTTTATTACACATTTAGTGGCATTTTTAGTTGGGGTGATAGTTACAGCGCTTTTACTAATCAACCGGGCTGATGTTTCTTTATCAAAACCACAGGACAATGACTCTCAATCTCATCTGTCGAATGAAAACTTTAGCCAAAACACTGCAGCGACAAAGGTAAAAACCTATAGTTCGGATAAAGACCAATTAATTGAACAACAAGCTCTTGAAATTGAGCGTCTGACCAGAGCCGTTCAATCCGTTAGAGAAGAACTAAATGCAAGCCTGTTGGCAGCGAAAAAGCATTCTCCGTCCGATAGCGGCTCTAAAGAGCAAACAGAAGCACCGCTCAGAACCATGAATATGCAAACCTTTGAAGAAAGCATGAAAACTCAATTTACCGATCAATTTAAAGGCATCGTATTGCAGCTTGAAGGACAACGACTAGAAGATATTAAACAAAGCTATAACAATTCCAGCGAAAAAAATGAATGGTCAAATCAATACGAAAACTCAATCGCTAATTTTCTAGCTGCTCACGACGAAAATGGTGATCATTATTTGCAAAGCCTAAATTGCAATACCAATGTATGTCGGTTGGAAGTCAATACTAATGATGCCGATAACTGGAACAGTCTATACGCAAAAATGACTAATGAATCTTGGTACCAAAGTATTACTGTGCAAGAGCAAAGTGATTACCCAGGCAACGTCATTTATTATTTACCAAGCCTAAACAACTAGGAACTTCTATGATTAGTTTGCTAATGCAGGGAAGGTATTTAGAGTTCACTCTAGCCATTATTGCAATTATTATTTCCCTTTCTTTTCATGAGTTTGGGCACGCGTGGACAGCCAAAAAATTTGGTGACAACACCGCAGAAAGGATGGGTAGATTAACGCTTAATCCAATAGCCCATATCGATCCTGTCGGATTGCTGATGGTTGCGACTGTTGGATTCGGTTTTGCCAAACCAGTTCCAACTAATCCACGAAATTTTAATTCCTACTATGCTTCAGCGTGGATTTCTGCAGCTGGCCCTGGTATGAATTTATTATTGGCATTTATAAGTGTGAATTTATTAGCCGCAGCCCAAGTATTTCAACTTGAATACCTGCTGCAAATTGGTCCACAAACGTTTCTGACCTATATGGCATTTATTAATATGCTATTAATGCTTTTTAATTTGTTACCAATCGGACCGCTTGACGGGCACTATATTCTTCCTTATTTTCTTAAAAGAAACCATGCGTACGCATACAGTCAATGGAATGCTCGGTATGGTGTGATGGTATTGATGGGTCTAATTTTATTAAGTTTTGTAGGGCTACCGATTTTTTCTTCATTGTTTTACTTCGGTGCTTACTTGGCAAATTTCTTAGTCATTTTTTAGTTATAGAGTTGGCTCAACAGACTTTAAGTTGAGCCTTTTCATTATCAAAACAGAGCTCAATTTATTCTAGAAATTCTTTCCACAAAGCACTTAAACGCACCAGCTCTTTGCGCTTTTTGTTTCGATACCAGAGTAAAATAACGGCAAAAAAACTAATCCATAAAGTCCCAAAAACTATAAAGGTCGGCTTTTGTAGTTTTTCCTCTCCCAGTTCAAAATAAAAACTTGAACCCACCCAAAGCAAGAACAATCCTAATAATAACAATGAAAATTTGTATCCAAGATTGCCTAAAGATACTCCGGCGCGAACCCGTCTTAAATAACACTCCAAGATGCCGCGAGTTGACTCACTGTCTAGCTTGAATAAAGGTAATCTTAATTTGAAATCCCAATAGACGCCGTAAAGCAATAACGGCAACATACCGAAATGCCAGATCTTTTCAGCAAGCGATGCACCATCATCGAAAACCCAAAAGATTAGGAATGGTATATAAGTGACTACCACTAAAACATCGAGCACTAAAACCGCCACCATTCGCCAGGTTACCCATGCGATTCGGCGTTTTATTTTGGCGATATCGGGCTGATAGCTTTGCCAATCATTTTGCAGCTGCTGCCAATCATCACCATTATTGTCAAATTGTTCGTCTGCCATTTAACCGTCCGAATTTTCCATAATAGTTTTCAATTTCGCTTTGGCGCGATTAAGTTTGACTCCAACCAGGTTAGTGGTCATTCCGAGTATTTCAGCTATATCTAGGTAACTTACGCCTTCTAGTGCCAGAGTTACGAGTTGTCGCTCAACTAACGAAAGCTGATTTAACCCATTCAGTAGCTTTGATATTCGCTGTTGAGCTGCAAGTGTAGAACTCGGGCAATCATGCTGAGGCAAGTCATATTCGACTATTTCGCTAGAGCGAGGCTCTTTTGCATATTTTGCAACATGAGAAATCGCACGCTTATGAGCAATACTGAGGATATAGGTTTTAAGACTAGATTGACTGTCAAACTTGGCTAATGACTTCCATAGTGCAACAGAGATTTCTTGATATAATTCTTCTTGTAACGCCTTAATTCGCTCGTAGCTGGTGACAACACGCATAATTGCAGGACTGTATTGTGCTAAAGTCTCTTGGAAAAGCTTTCGATAGGCACGATCGTGCTTAAGCGGCATAGTAGAACCACTGAAACAAGTCTCTGCTGTCATATTGTAAGGTTGTGAGCTCAAAACCTAACACTTTATCAGTTAACATAGTCTTATTTCTTTAGTCTTTAGCAAAGCAAAATTATTACAAAACCAAGACAAGAATTAATCAACTGATTTGATCCATTTGAATCGGTCAACCAGTTGATTATCAACTGTGACTTGCTCGAAAAACATTTCAAAAGGCCGTACCCATAACTTTTGTTCACCGTAGAGAGGTCTGTAAACCACCAATTGCTCTTCGGTTTCGCTATGCTGCGCTAGATCGATCACGTGATACTCTCCCCCTTTGTAATGCTGATATAAACCAGCTCTAAATTTTGCGGGGGTGGTTGTGGCAGTTTTTTTATTATCCATTATTCTTTCCAGCGTTGGTTCGCTTGGTAGGCCTCCAAATGTTTTTGGAATTCTAGCATTTCAGTTTCAGGTGTATTTTCTGGGAGTTTGGATATGGCCAAATTTTGAACTTCGACAGCTTCAGCGTACTCATTTTGAGCTGCCAAAACAGCTGCTTTGGTATCGAGAAACATAGGCACTTCAAACAATCGAGCTTGCATTTTGTTTAACCAATAGTTCGCTTTCTTGGCACTAAAATAGGCTGGTTCTTCGCTAGTGGCGTAAATCCAAGCCAAGTTATTGATACTCATAGCATGATCAGAGGAAGCTGCAATCATGTACCAATTAATCGCTGAACCAATATCCTTATCTCGACCTTTGCCTTCATAATAAATATGCCCTAAAGAAAATGCAGCAACAGAATCTCCTTGCTTAGAAGCTTTAAGCAGCCATTGGTGAGCCTGCTGAAAATCTGTTTCGACGCCATAGGCATAAAGATAGGCATTCCCAACTTCTCGCATCGATTGACTATGAGATTGATTTGCTGCTTTTAAATAATGCTGAAAGGCTTCTTCGGGAAGCTCGCCTTGGCTTGAGAGCCCAAAGCGATAGATTTGAGCTAACAGCCAGTGCGCATGAGGCTCACCAGTATTAGCTGCAATGTTGCATGATTCAATTGCAACTAAGTAGCTCTCTGCCTTGTAATGGTTATAGCAGTCTTGCATCGGGGTGGCCAATGGCTGCTCATCCGAGCAAGCCGAAATCAGCATGCTGCTAATCAAAACAGCTAATATTTTGCTTAAAGTCTGCAAACTTCCATTTCCTTTTGGGTGTCTATTTGGCTACTAATAGTCAGGCCTTTTATAAAGTTACTCGAAATTGTTTTACCGAACGTAACTATCTTAGAGTCCGCTCAAACAGTTGATCAATTCGAGTATATTCATCCAACCAACTACTCGGTTGTTTGAACCCATGAGGTTCTACAGGATAAATAGCCGTCTCAAAATGCTTTGTTTTCTTCAACTCAATTAAGCGCTGAACAAGTCGCACGGTATCTTTGAAAAAGACGTTATCGTCAACCATACCGTGACATATCAGTAGCGGTTTATTCAACCCATCGGCAAATTCAATCGGTGAGCTTCTTTCGTAGGCATCTGGATCCACCTGTGGTGTATTTAAAATATTAGAGGTGTAACCATGATTATAGTGCGCCCAATCGGTCACAGGTCGTAAAGCCGCTCCTGAAGCAAACAACTCGGGCTCTTTAAACATTGCCATAAATGTCATGAATCCGCCATACGAACCGCCATAAACACCAATTTTCTCTGGGTCAACATTCATATTTTCCACCAACCATTCGGCGCCATCTTTTAAATCTTGCAATTCTGGTGTGCCCATGTTCCGGTAAATAGCGGTGCGCCAATCGCGGCCATAGCCCTTAGATGCTCGGTAGTCCATGTCCAATACTACAAAGCCTTTTTCTACTAGGTAATTGTGAAACATGTATTCACGAAAATAACCTGACCAACCCTGATGTGAGTTTTGTAGATAACCAGCTCCATGAACAAACATTACCGCGGGTCTCTTTTTCGCCGAAGATTCAGTTACTGACTTTGGCTTATAAAGCCTCGAATAAATTGAACGGTCAATATGACTCGATTTAATCGCAACAATTTCAGGTGCTTGCCATTGTTGTTTCAGGAATTGCTCGGACATAGTTTGTGTTATTTGAACCGGAGCTTTTTCAGAACCAATCCCATGTAAAAATAGCTCAGGCTTTCTAGTGGTACTGGAGTGAGTAATCAGTATACTCTGCTCGTCAGGTGACAGTTTATAATGGTTGACTCCATTTAGATCTGTCAGAGCTTCGCTGCTGCGGGTATCTAGGTTAAGACGATAGATCTCGTAAATCCCTGGATGCTTTTGATTTGCTCGGTAATAAATGTGCTTTCCGTCTTTTCCGACAGTTAAATCACTGACTTCATACTGTCCGTCAGTTAATTGAGTCGCACGCCGTTTACCTTTCTTGATGTAAAGGTGAGAGTAACCGTCTTCTTCGGAAAGATAATAGAGTGTATTGTTATCGGGCAACCAGCCAAATTCGTTAAATGTCCAATCATTTACCCACGTATCCTCGGTCATCCAATGGGCAGTCTTAAGCTTAGTTTCCTTTGTATCAAGAGTTAAAATCCAACGAGACTTGTTATCGTATGAAAACAACAGAATGGCGGCTTTGCTGCTATCATCATTCCAAGCAACTCCTTGATTAGGCAACCAGTTATAAGCATATACGGCTCGATCACCTTTTTTATCTTTGTATTTATAACCGATTTTTTGAGCAGCTTTCTTACGCAGTTTTTTTAGCGGGTCATCGCTGATTCCTGGCAGGTGGTTAAGTTCTAAAGATAATTTGGTTTGCTTTTTTAAATTGAATAAGTAAAAAGCCTCATTCAAGGGCTCAGAAGTTCCCACTAAGCTTCGAACTTTACGATCGTTGACATAACCATCTTCTGTGACAAATTCTGGCATGTGATCTGATTTTCCTGAACGATCTTTTTTGACAGTCCCTAAAATTACCCATTGGCCATTGGGAGAAATTCTAAAAGTCTTAATTCGAAGCCCTTTACCTAAATACCAAGTCTTTGACTGATGAAGTTTTAACTCTTTTTCACGTTGCTCTTGAAAATCTTTTTCGTCTTGTTGTTGCTTAACGTAATCTAGCAAGCGGGGCTGAGACTGTTCTAAATAACTTTTCTTTTGCTCGGCTTCTGGGTCTTTTTCAAGTCGAAAATCTGCGACTTGTGAAGAGAGTCCGGTATTGCGGTCATATTGGTAAACCGTGTACCCCTGTCGGTAGGTGATTATATGGTCGCTTGTAAACACCGCGCTCCGTTGAGTTTGCGAATCGGCGGTAACGGGAGAAACCTTTCCAGTCGCTACCTCAATTAAGTACAAATTATTCTGAAAAGTAAAAACTCCATGGGATTCCGCTGGATTAAATTTTGCGCTAACGCTTGCTTTCGCTAGTTGCTGGTCTTTTGTAAGCTTTTCCGCTTTTTTTGTAACTGGGTCTAATTGATAGCTTTCGTTATGCGAACGACCTTCCGCCTTTTGCTCAAAATAAACACGTTTACCATCCAGTGACCAGCTCGGATTTTCTGGGCTATTTCCCATCCAATCAGGGTCTGCCATAATCGCCTCTAGGGTGAGTCTTGTGTTTTGTGTTTGCTTCGCTGTATTAGCTGGTTTATCAGCTATGCTTGGATATGAAAAGAACACTGTTGTCAGGATTACAATCCATCGGTTAATTGGTCGCATGCTAACTCTCTTAATTATTGAACATTAAATAGTCGGGCGCTTCTCTATTGAGATCCGCAATCGGGTGGTAGAATAACATTATTCACGATTTTCTTGCATTATAATAAATGTAAAAATCTCCCAGAATGACTGGATTACAGCGGTAAGATAGTGTTTTTCTTATAGCCTACACCTCTGCCCTTAATCGCATTCTAAAATTTTTTGATGAACGGAACTAGAAATTGAAACCACTAAACCAACAACAGGAAAATGATCGCTCTATCCCAGCTATTAAGGGAGTGTATCGAGTTGCAAATGCGAATGAAGGTAGTCTTTGGTTGAAAGAGGCTGTCGTGTTAGTTAAACAATCTCCCGGCTCGTGGATAGGTGTGGCTGCATTTTTGATGTTCTTGCTTATCCTACCAATGGTAAACCTGATAGCCACCATTCTCATGCCAATCGCTTTAGGGGGAATAATGCTCGGTTGTCGCTCGCAACAAGCTAATCTTGGATTCAAGTTTGATCATCTATTTGAAGGTCTAAAGCACGACGCAAGAGAATTGCTTATTTTATCGGGCTTTTATGCGCTAGCGTTATTGGCCGTCAACCTCTTAACACACGCGCTACTATTATTAGTCGGGATTGATTATCAAGAAGTCATTGCCAATATGACCCCTCAAGCCAATATGACCACTGATAAACAAATGTTTGAATGGTTTGCCCAATTACAAGAGGATGGCACATTGTTCTACTTGGCGCTCGGCATGCTAGTCTCACTAGTACTATTAATCCCGGTATTAATGGCTTTATGGTTTGCCCCAGCGCTGGTAGTTTTTCAAAAAATGACAGCACTTAAAGCACTTCATACTAGTTTTAAGGCGTGTCACTATAATTTCAAAGCATTCTTAGTGTATGGTTTGATAGGCTTTGGTTATTTAATGATGGGATATTTTTTAATGATTACAGTGGCAGTCATTTTACCGTTATTAGGGTTGCCGCTATTCCTATTTAGCTTTTTTGTCTTATTTGCTATAAGCCTAGCGACCATTTATCCCTCATATATTAGTTTGTTTGAGAATGAAAACAACAATGAACTGAAGCCTGGAGAAAACCATTCAGATTCAAGTATGCTGGCATAATTAGGATTTTAACCAATCTAAGGAAGCGCACACCAATGAAGCGGACACATTTTTGGATTCAACTAGGACTGTTGCTTTCATTGGCTACTCCTATTTCTGCGGCACAACTAGTCGACAAAATTCCTGCGCCGCTTCAGGGTAGTTGGACTACTTGCATCAACTATCAGGAACAAGATACTGAGTGTGCGGTACAAACAAGCCCTCTAATTACACGAGATATTTCTGGTGAGGTTAAACATTTCACCTACCGAAAAGAGTTCATTGTCAGCAGCGACCTACAACAATCGACCTTAGGTATTTGGCTGAACATCGTTGATGATGCCGATGAAGTTAGAATAAACAACCGGTTAATTGGTAAAACGGGTAACTTTCCGCCTCAATACGAAAGTGGTTTTCGCTATAAAAGACTCTATCTAATACCCTCGGTCTACATTAAATACAACCAGTTTAATCAACTCGAAATCAAAACTTTCAGCTCGGTTAATTTACCTGGTCTTTCAGATAAACCCGTGATCATCGGCGACTACTTTAAGATGTCTCACTATCAGCAGGAGCTCGATTACACCTATGTAATTTGCATATCGATTCTGCTATTGCTCAGTCTCATTCAGGTCTTCTATTATTTTATGGTAAAAGGGACTAACGAAACTATCTTTCTTTCTCTCAGTTTGATCTCTTTCGCGCTAATCGCCTTTATTCGCTCTGATGCACCAATGCACATAGGTTTGGATCTCAGTTCGGTTTTTAAGGTCGAAATGTTTATTCTGAGTTTTGCTTCTATAGCCCTATCTTTGTTTTCACTAAGATTTTTCGAACTACGAATACGACTGCGTTACGTTATCGCATGTACCATCATTGCGATTACCGGGATGATTAGTATTCTTTATCCAAACCCTATATTGGCGCGCTATATTTCAGAAGTAAGCTATTTTGTAATTGGAATAAGTTCAAGTTTCATGTTGCTAAGCGCTATTATTTTTTCAATGACTAAAAGGCGCAAGTATGTTGTTGTCATGGGATTACTTTTCGCCACTATCAGCTTAGCACTTGCCTATGATGCATTTTCTCAGGCCAGAGCATTTCTAAACTTACCTCTTCCCATTTTACCATTTGTCTTACCGCTCACAGTGACCCTTGCCAGTATCGCTATGACTCTAACGATCACCCATCGTTATTGGCAAAAATTTAAAGGCGCAACATTTGATCATTTGACTCAAACATTACTTAGGCCCGCTTTTTTTCAACGCTTAACTGAAGAGATGAATCGCAGTCAAGCCTATAAACTCAACACCCTTTTTGCCATTATCAATTTAGAAGAAGTTAAGAATATAGGTGTGAGTTACGGACAAATAGCAAGCGACAAAATGCTTAAAACTGTGAGCAATAAAATAATTGAACTACTCGAGCCAACCGATTTAGTTTGTTTATTTAACGATGACGAATTTTGTATCACGACCACCGTGGAATCAACCAAGCACGCAGAGAATCAGTTGAGGAATATTCATAGAGCATTGGCCAATACTCAGCTAGTAATCAATAAGCATACTGAAATATATATCAGTACAAAGGTTGCAGGGATCATATACAATCCAGACCGGCATTTATCGATTTCTCAGTTACTGCAAGATGCTAACTACGGGTTAGCAAAAATTAAGACCGAGAACGATAAAGATTACTTACTACTTAGTCAGGCTAATATGACTTCATAGTACCGATTTGATTTGCCGAATAAAAATAATCGGTGAAAAATTAACTAACTCTAAATTGAGACTAGTCGCGAAAATTATTAAACTGAAGGGGCCAGTCTAATGATTCACCTTTGACTAGGGCGATAACTTGTTGAAGGTCATCTCGCTTTTTGCCGGTAATTCTTAGCTTTTCACCTTGAATCGCTGATTGGACTTTTAGTTTTTCCGCTTTAATCAGTTTAATGATCTTTTTCGCGAGAACTTGTTCTAATCCTTCTCTAATGCCTATCGGTAAATGCACCACCTTTCCATAGGCTTGAACTTCACCAACATCTGCGCACTTAGGATCAATGCTACGTTTAATCAATTTAGCGATAAGAATATCTTTCAGTTGATTCGCTTGAAATTCAGCATCAGCGGTAATTTTGACTTGCTTTCCATCTAGTTCAAATTTCGCTGAAGATCCTTTTAAATCGAAACGCGTATCAATTTCTCGATTAGCTTGGTCGACCGCGTTTCTTAATTCATGAATATCTACTTCAGAAACAATATCAAATGATGGCATAAGGCACCTCGTACATAATTTATGTGACAAGTATACCAATCACTCATGAGAATTAGAACGAACAAAACAACCTAGAATAGCAACAAATATTTCCTCCTGCCAATGCGATTTTGCTTAGAGGATTATGCTATACTCTTAGCAAAAATGGCCTAAATTCAATCAGTTGAGTGTTATTTGGCCACCATTCATCGCTAAATCTTAATAAAGAAAAGCCCTTTTATGCCGGTATTAGAGAACTTTGAGAAAGAACATAGTAGCGACCTATTGCACCGTTTAAACGATGCTTTAGAAAGCGGTATGTATGTCCAAGTTCGAGAAATGCTTAACCAATTGCCCGCGGCTGACGTGGCGCATATGCTTGAGTCAACACCTCCCAAAGAGAGAAAAATGCTCTGGAGGCTACTAGACAGTGAGCGCGAAGGTGAAGTGCTTCAGTTTCTTAACGAAGAGATTCTAAATGCCTTCGCAGAAGAAATGGAGCCCGCAGATCTAGCTGCTGCAACTGCCAATCTCGATACCGATGATGTGGTTGACATATTAGGCGATCTTCCAGATAACGTGACTAAAGAAGTACTCGCTTCGATGAGTTATCAGGATCGTATACGTTTAGAACAAGCGCTCCAATACCCTGAAGATACTGCTGGCGGTCTGATGAATACCGACACAGTATCAGTAAGACCCACGGTAACTATAGAGGTGGTGCTGCGGTATCTTAGGATGCGAAAAGAACTCCCCAAAAATACCGACAGTATCTATGTGGTAGACGATCAAGACCTTTTGATTGGTACAGTGCAACTTTCAAGTTTAATTACTAGCCAACCGGAACAACTGGTAGAAGAAGTATTAAACCAAGAAATTGAAGCGATTCCCGCCGAACTACCTGATGCTGATGTTGCGAGTGTGTTTGAAAGATACGACCTAATATCCGCACCAGTGGTAGATCAACAAGGAAAGCTATTAGGCCGAATCACCATTGATGACGTTCTCGATGTAATCATTGAAGATGCCGATCACTCTTTGATGAGTATGGCGGGATTAGATGAGAGTGATGATACTTTTGCTCCAGTATTTACTAGTGCTAAGAGACGAGCTGTTTGGTTGGGGATCAACCTTATTACGGTAATGGTCGCAGCGTTTGTGATTGGCTTATTCGAGCATACCATCGCCGCTGTGACCGCACTGGCAATCTTGCTGCCAATAGTACCATCCATGGGCGGAATAGCTGGAACTCAAAGTCTAACATTGGTTATTCGAGGGCTTAGTGTTGGTCACATTAGTAGCAGTAACTTTAGATGGCTAATGATGAAAGAGCTCGGAGTGTCGATCATAAACGGTCTTCTTTGGGCATTCGTGGTCGGCGTCTGTGTCTATTTTTGGTTTAGTTTTGTTCAATCCTCTGCGTATGCAGTGCAACTCGGAATAACCATTGCTGGTGCCATGACAGTGAACTTAATCGCTGGTGCGACGGCTGGAGCACTGTTACCTATGGTAATGACGAAATTGAATATTGACCCAGCGTTATCAGGTGGGGTTGTGCTGACCACTATCACAGACATGGTTGGTTTTTTTGCCTTTTTAGGCCTAGCAACCTTCTTCTTTATGTGAAACTAATCATTTAATTCTGGTCGATTAATCGCTAGCAGAACTCTCTCAAGTAATAATTGGTTGGCTCGCCATAAAGCTCTATTTCTTTTTCGAACTGAAAACCTAGACTGATTAATAATCCAATTGACGACGGGTTATCCAAAGAAGTCACGGCGCAAATTCTTTTTAGTTTAAGCTGACTATCTGCAACCTCTAGCGCGCCTTTAGCTGCCTCTTTGGCGAAGCCTTTGCCTGCAAAGCGATCAATTAATGCATAACCGATATCTGGATAATCAAGCTCTGGACGCTTAAGAAGACCACAAGTTCCTATCAATTCGTTTGATCCCTTGAGTTGAACACAACTCAAGCCAAACCCAAATTGTTGATAACTTGCAATAGGACCATTATCTAAGTATTCGATAGCATCCTTTTTAGTTCTCACACCTTTGTCCGCAATATTTTTAATAAACGATTCTTGATTAAGCAGCTCAATGATGAACTCAGCGTCATCATGGGTAAGCGGTCTAACTAATAGTCTTTCAGTTAAATAATTCATAGAGTTAATGCTTGAGTTTTGTAGAATAAGATCTGAAATAGTGTTTTCAAACTATCTAGAAGTCCGTTATTTCTTCTTACTTAAAAACCGATCGAGGTGATTGGCAAACGCTTGTCGATCGGCTTGACTTAGTGGAGGTGGACCACCGGTGTGTTCACCACTTGCTCGCATAGTATCGAGAAAATCTCTCATATTAAGCCGAGCTCGAATATTATCAGCCGTGTGTAACTCTCCTCTGGGACTAATCGCAGAAGCGCCCTTCTCTATGACTTCCGCAGCTAATGGAATATCGCTGGTTATAACAACATCTCCTGCTTGGCTAAGCCTAACAATTTCATCGTCTGCAACATCAAAGCCTGAACTCACTTGCAGCATTTTGATAAACGGCGATTTAGGGACGCTAATATATTGATTAGCCACTAAGGTGGTGAGAGTCTTGGTGCGCGTCGCAGCTTTAAATAAAATCTCTTTAATTGCTACAGGACACGCGTCGGCATCCACCCAAATATTCATTTCAATTCAGCTTAATCTTTTGAGCTTTTAGCCGCTTTTGTTTTGGCCGCGTAAGCTTCATTCTGTTTCCAAACTCGAATAACATTGCCTGATAAGATTTTAGCTATATCCTGTTCACTATAACCGCGATCAAGAAGTCCCTGAATTAAACCAGGGTAAGTACTCACGTCTTTAAGACCTTCTGGTAAGCTATCTCCTACTCCATCATAATCAGAACCAATACCGACGGCATCAATACCTGCTATTTTGACGACATGATCAAAATGATCTAACACATCTTCTCGGTTAGCATATTTGAATGGGTTTTCTGCTAAGAATTTTTTGGTAAAAGCTTTAACTTCTTCACTGTCCTCAGAAAAATTATTTTCTTTAGCGAATTTTTCCACAGCCAGTTTACGAGCATCATAACTTTCGCGTGATTCTTTAGATATAAAAGTCGAGCCGAAATTGATTTGAATAACGCCGCCATTTTTCGCCAGAAGTTTTATCATATCATCACTCATATTTCGCTCAAAACCCGGAGTAAAGTGACGAGCTGAAGAATGTGACGCGATCGCTGGAACTTTACTGATTTCCATTACCTGATAAAAAGCTTCATCCGAAATATGGGAAACATCGACCATAATTCCAAGATTATTCATTTCTACGATTAGCTGTTTTCCAAATTCAGTTAAGCCTTTGGCTGGGCGCTTTTCATCATACGATGAGTCAGAGATATGATTCGAAAGCGAATGCGACAGAGTGATATATCGGATTCCCCTTTCGTAAAAGTGATTTAGATTTTTAAGGTTTCCTTCAATAGGCGAACCGTTTTCCATCCCCATGGGAAGCGAAATAATGCCTTTAGCGAAGTTTGCTTCAACATCAGCAACGCTGTATGCAAGTGCATATTTATCTGGCGAGTCATTAACAATTTTTTCGACGCCATCAATTAGCTTGTCGGCTAACTCTTTACTTCCGCCACCTTCGAACTCCAACTTAGCCGGAATATAGATCGACATAAAAGGAGCGTCTAAGCCACCAGCCACAGCTCGAGGGTAATCAAAATCACCGCTCTTGGTTGCATGGCTAACATCTTCGTATTGCTCTTCTAACCGGTATGGCACGTCGATATGCCCATCAGTGATAATATATTTTTTGGCGATTTCAATAGCAGTCAATGGTTTACTTGTTTCTGTCGCTTCTACTGCTTGAACTTCGGTTTGCTCTTTCACCACCTTTGAGTCAGTTGAATCTTGACAGGCTGTGGTTAACGCAACAATGGTGCTAAGGATGGTGAGTTTATAGAATTTTGCCAGTTGGCTGCTGGCAGGCAATACATTAAGAGACATGACATGAAACCTATATTAATTATGAATAGGGTAACTGTGCCGCTGAATGGTGAGAATGTCAAATAACACTGTGTACACAATGACAATATAAATAAAAGTGCTTATTATTTATACAACTAAAAACAAAACAATCGACATACCATCTTCGTGATAGCTGATTTGCTTCTTAGTACTAACTTTTTCTGAAGAACTAAGTGCTGACTTTGAAGAGTTTAAATAAGATCTACCGCTAGGATCGACCAAACGAGGATTAACGCTAATAGTAAAGTCACCGCAATAAAAACTTGGCGTCTTTTCCCTGGCAAAAGCTTAACCAACAACTCATAACTGTAACCAAACACAATCAAAAGTATTCCAGCAACCAGAAAGTCACCCACTTGCCATGAAACTTCACTAGTAAATTGCATAGCAATAAATGGGATCAGTAATAGTGTTAAGGTGATGATCACAACGCGAGTAATCTGCTTTCTAGAAATAGCGATAATTGCTAAGCTCATAGCTTCCTCACTTGGACTTTTAATAGCGGCCTTTACTAATATTTACGCTTGGTCATTTTCTTACTACGACTTCGATTACGTCGTGACTTTTCCATTAACTCTTTGGTGACTTTAACTTTTTTACCTTCAAACGGATTAGCGCTTTCTTTAAGCTCAAATTTTATCGGTGTACCAACAATTTTAAGTGCTTCGCGAAAGCCCTTTTCTAAATAACGAATATAAGATTTAGGCAAAGATTTAGTTTGATTTCCATGGATAACAATTCTTGGTGGATTATGGCCGCCGGGATGAGCGTATCGAAGTTTAGCTTTAAATCGCCCTTTTGCAGGCGGTTGATGTTTGGAGACAATTAACTCCAAGATTCGTGTTAACTTAGAAGCAGACATAGTGACTCTTGCACCAGCATATGCTTCATCCACCGCTTCCCATAGGTGTCCGACGTTGGTGCCATGTAGTGCCGAAATATATTTTATCCGAGCAAAATCAGCAAAGTATAATCGCCGGGCAATGGCTTCTTTTACATCGTTGCGCTTATCCTCAGACATATTATCCCATTTGTTAACACCTAGAACCAACGAACGCCCCGCATCAATAGCAAATCCAAGGAGGTTTAAGTCTTGTTCTGTGATGCCTTCTCGCGCATCGAAAATCATTACCACAACATTTGCATCATTGATTGCTTGTAATGTCTTTAGAACCGAAAACTTTTCCACTGCCTCATGAACTTTTCCGCGCTTCCTTACCCCGGCCGTATCGATCAAGGTATATTGTTTATCGCGTCGTTCCATCTCAATGTAAATAGAATCTCGGGTCGTTCCAGGCATGTCATATACAACAACTCGTTCTTCACCTAGCATACGATTAACGAGAGTCGACTTTCCAACATTTGGACGCCCAATAATGGCTAGTTTCGGCCCTTTAGTTGAATCGCCTTTGTCTTCGGAATTCTCAAGCTGCTCTGCTTGGTTACTCTTTAATAAATCCGCCACCGCAGGGAAAATGACATCATCAATTAATCGATTAACTCCACGACCATGCGCAGCCGCAATTGCAGAAATAGACTCGAACCCCATGGAATAAAAGTCGGACAACACGGTATTTTGATCCAAGCCGTCAACTTTGTTGACGACTAAATGAATCTTTTTGTTTTCAGCTCTGAGCTGTTGAGCAAAGGACTCATCGGTCGGCGTTAAGCCCTCTCTTGCGTTAACAATAAATAGAGTTATATCCGCTTCTTTAACAGCCTGCATCGACTGTTCCGCCATTAGCCCATCGACACCGACTTCTCCTCCAGTAATACCACCCGTATCAATAATAATAAAAGGCTGGTCGCTAAAGGTGGCATGGCCATATTGGCGATCGCGAGTGAGTCCCGGAAGATCGGCTACTAAAGCATCCCGAGTTCGAGTAAATCGATTAAAGAGTGTTGACTTGCCAACATTGGGTCGTCCGACAAGTGCGATTACAGGTAACATGTTTTTCCACCATCGTTGCCGCTTTAACAACTATAAAAAGCAACAACGTTTTGCTTAACTCAAAGAATTAAATTCTAGCGAGTCGTTATTTAGATTTTCTCTTGATTGCAACAAGCTCGCCATCTCTAGTATACATGATAGCTTTGTCGCCTATTATTAGCGGTACTGCGGAGATGCCGCTGGAGTCGATGTGTTCACGGCTTACAATCTCGCCCGTACGTATTGACATCCAGTGAACGTAGCCCTCGAAATCACCAGCAATCGCATATTCGCCGAGAGCTCCAGGAGTGGTCAACTGACGTCTATGAAGATCTTTCTGAGTCCAAATGATAACGCCATTTGCACGATTAACTGCACTTAAATAACTGTTTTCGTGGGTAACGAATAGCAACAATTCTCCGACCGCCATATCTTGAAAAGTCGACAATTCTCTTTGCCATTGAAACTCACCATTTCTCAGATCAAGAGCGGCTAAATTACCATTAAATGAACCAATATAAATCGTAGGACCGATCACTAAAGGTTTCAAGTCCACATCAACTAGTCGCTGAATTTCAGAACTGCCTAACGGTGTTGCAATTCTTTTCTCCCAAGCAGGTTGACCATTAGAAAGTAAGAAAACCGATAATTTGCCGTTAGCAAACCCTGAAATAACCCCACCACTTGCAATCACCGGCGCTGAATTACCCCGCAAGGTTAGCGCTGGCAGCGATTCATCATAAAACCATTTCTGTTCGCCTGTTTTAGCATCAAACGCATAGACTTTTCCATCGACGGTTCTGACAGCAACATGACCTTCACCAATCGCTGGGCTCGAAATCACTTCACTCGAGACCTGAGCACGCCAGATCTCTTCTCCAGTTTCCGCGTCAAGCACTAAAACTTCACCTTGACTAGTACCGACCGCGACTATTCTATTAGCAACAGCTGGGCCTCCAGCGATAGGAAGTTCCGAATTAGTTTCCCAAATGATTTTTCCATTGTCTGGATTGACCGCCGCCACTTTGCCTTCACTGTCAGCAATATATATTTTCTTGTAAGCGTATACCGGAGAAATCTTACCCGATCGTTCGCCAAGCCCATCACCAATGTCAGTAGACCAAAGAACTTGGGTTTCAAATTGATTCTCTATATCTACCAATGGATTTGGTAGATATAAATCTTCATCGTCGCTACAACCAGACAGTAAAAGAGCTGCGGCTACAATTGCAATTATAGGCAACCGCATTATTCGGTAGCCTCTTGCGTTTCTGCTGGCTCTTCAGTGGCTGATTCTTCTACTTCAGATTCCTGAGCTGGCGCTTCTTCTACAACGCGATCAACAGCAGCTAGTTCTTCAATTAATAATTTTAGAGTTGGATGTGAGCTAGTGGCCTGGCCTAAATTGTCCGCCGCTTGATAGGCTTCTAATGCCTCAGGCTTTTTCCCTAAAGCAAATAACGCATCACCTTTTACCATGCTTGCTACTTCAAAATATCCTGACTCATTATCAAACTGCAATAACGGCAGTGCTTGCTCCGCTTTTTCCTGTGCGATCAAAATTCTAGCCAAACGTATTTTGGCAATATTGCTTAGTTCATTACTGGCATGCTTGTCTATAACCCAGCTTAATTCTGTAGCAGCTTTGTCTAAGTCTTTTTCATCGACCGCGATTTTAGCCAAATGAAATGACGATAAAATAGCGTAACTTGAATCAGGGAACTGTAGCTTCACTTCTTTAGCCGCGTCAGCTAGCTTAGCTTTATCGGCGCCTTCAAGTTGCTCGGTAACCTGTACATAAAGATTAGAAGCAGATTCTTGATAGGCGACTTGCTGTTCTGTCCAATATCGATAGCCAAAAAAACCTGATAAGCCTAAAACAGCTCCTATAATTAACGGTGTTCCGTTGTCCTTCCACCATTCTTTTAGCTGCTCTACTTGTTGTTCTTCAGTAAGGTTTGACACGTTAAACTCCTAAATTCTAATTTCTGTAATCTGTATTTTAATTGGTAAATGCTTGTAGTGAGATTGATCATTAATCGAGTCGTCGAAGTAAAACTCAATCTCTCTTATTCTAAAATAAGTGTACTCAAATGCTTCGCTAGTTCAATTTGCGGCAAGCTAATTTGATCTTTTTTCTCTCTCAAGAACTTGATCGTGACACTTCGTTGCTTAACCTCATCTTCGCCCAAAATTAGAGCAAGCTTAGCCTCAGATTTGTCCGCCTTTTTAAGCTGTTTTTTAAAATTTCCACCACCACAATGAAGCTGTATCTTTAAATTGGGCAGTTGATCTCTTAATTGCTCAGCAAGCACAAGCCCTGCGTTTTCGGCTTGTTCACCTAAGGTGCATAAATAGACATCGGTTTTCGCGGAAAGTTTATCTTTAAATGAAGCTTGGTTTTGAAGTAATAGAATAATTCGCTCAATGCCCATTGCAAAACCGCAACCGAAATTAGCTTGTCCGCCTAACTGCTCAACCAAACCGTCATAACGTCCACCTGCGCAAATCGTACCTTGTGCGCCTAAATCTGTGGTCACCCATTCGAAAACCGTACGATTATAATAATCCAGCCCGCGCACTAAATTAGGGTTGATCACATAGGTGATCCCTAACGCTTCTAGCTTTTCACATAAGTTTTCAAAATGAATTTTAGAATCTTCATCAAGATGCGCCATTAATTTAGGTGCGTCTTCAACCACCTTTTTCATTGCTGGATTCTTGGTATCTAGGATTCTTAATGGGTTGGACTTCAGCCTGCGTTGGCTGTCAGCATCGAGTTGTTCGATATTTTGCTCAAAATACGCAACTAGCTTTTCTTTATAAGCTTCTCTTGCCTGGTTACTACCTAAGGAGTTAATTTGCAGCTCTAAGTCTTGTAAACCCAGTTTTTTCCATAGTCGAGCCGTTAAAGAGATGATTTCGGCATCAATATCTGGACCTTGGAATCCAAAAGTTTCTAACCCAAACTGATGAAACTGGCGGTATCGGCCTTTTTGCTGTTTTTCTCTACGAAACATTGGCCCCATATACCACAGTCGCTGTTGCTGGTTATACAGCAAGCCATGTTGAATACCCGCTCGGACACAGGATGCGGTCCCTTCTGGTCTCAGTGTTAAGTTACTTTTGTCTTTATCAACAAAGGTATACATCTCTTTTTCAACAATATCCGTCACTTCACCAATAGAACGACAGAAAAGTTGAGTATCTTCAACGATAGGCATGCGAATTTCCGAATAGCCATAGCTATTCGTAAGATCTCGTAAACACGCCTCCAGAAAATGCCAAGCTGGCGAATCCTCTGGCAAGATGTCATTCATACCTTTGACTGATTGGAAAGATTTGCTCACAATAAAACGGCCACTGAACCCTGCTAAAAATCGAACGCGCAATTATAACGGAAAACAACTGGGAAAACAGCGATAATTGGCCTTATTTGGCCGGATCGGGAGCTTTCTGGAGTTGATGCCAATTAGCTTCGGCCAGATCACCTTCCAAGGGTCGAAATTTTAACGAGTCACTTTCTTAGTCGGAGGCTTAATTTGCTCAGCACTTCCTTTGGCACAGGCATCTTTCCCCTTCCTTGCTTGCAGCTTATATCCACTCATACACAGGGGAGGAAATTGCATTTCGGGCCTTTTTCCAGGTGTGTTGGCGAGTTTTTTATTGGTTAGCCCAGAATCCGCAGCGACGACTTCACATTGATCTCTAATTCCTTCACTATCCACCACTAATCGAAAGTTAGTCTTACCTTGGCGTTTGTGCTGACACTTATGAGGCGGGCGAAAGGTTTGTTTTTGCTGTTTAATACATCTAGCCGCATTCTTTTTACTTTCGTACTGGAAGCCACTTTCACATCCAAAAAAGGTCTCCTTCTTTGCTGCGACATGAGTTGAAACAGTGAGCATTGAAAAGCAAAATGCGATTAGCGCTGTTGTCAGATATTTCATTAAGAATCGTCTCCGTTAAATTCACAATGGTTCGAGAAGAGTCGAGTCCTCGACACCTTCACCTGAGTATTTACGGTAATTGAACGTTTTTTGAAATTCTTGAAAACAGCTGGAATTAGTTTGAAATAACTTGAAAGCCTTAGATATCAAATAGTTAGCGCTAGATAAATAAAGCCGCTAGGGAGCCCCTTAGTAACGTATAGGCATGATCTTTTTCTCATTGTAGGCCAACTCAAATTGCACATATATCGCTTGGTGACTATCAGTCCATTGCTCCGAAATCGACTCTTTTACGCTTCGCACCATCTCGATAGCCCCTTCAAAATCAGACTTTAAAAGCAAAATATGTGCTGGAACAAACGCAAACGCTGGTCGATTATCTGACCAGTTACCATCAAACATCGCCACATACTGCTCAGCCTTTTCTGGTAGTTCCGCCCGTAAATAGGTCACCGCGGCGAGCCGTCTAATATGATTTTGTAAGTAACTAAATTGAGTTTGGTCAATTCTTGGAATTAGCTGCTGTAAACGAGCAATCGCATCTTGAGTATTATTTTTTGCGAGGCTGACATCGACTAAATCCACTAATGCGGTAAGTTCCCCCTGTAGGTCGCCAATTTGTTTGTAACTTTCAACCAATTGTCTCAGCTCAGCTTCTGCAAATTGTATTTTACCCAAAGAAATGCTGGTGGAAGCGGTTTGATGCTTTGCCATTAATGCATAACCTACCATTTCAAAACGAATAAAGATTTCACGGGCTTTTTGGTAATGCTCTATAGCCCGTTCGAGCTGCGATTGACTTAAATAGACATTGCCTAAATTAAACAATGCCTTTCCTTCGCCCGCGGCAAAGTTAGCTAGCCGATATTTGCTCATTGCTTGTTGTAAAAAGTCTGCAGCTTGCTCAAGTTGCCCGAGCGCTTGATAAGTCGAGCCAACATTTAAAAGCTCTCGGGCCGAAAGAAATGGGTCATCCATAGCATGTGGATTGCTGAGCAATGATTTTGAAAGCTCTAGTGATTCAATCAATTTACCTTGGGTATATAAAATATTGGACGTTAAATGGTCAAGAAAGTATCTCTGACTAGCGCTTAATCCGGGTTCGCGTTGAGACATTAACGCTTCAATTAATTCTGTTGCGCGAGCCAGCTCCCCCGTTCGATAATAGACTTCCGCCAGATAGGCGTTGGCCCAGAAAAATGAAGGCTGCTTTTTTATTGCCAAATTTAGATAATCTTTAGCTGCTTTCATATCCCCAATTAACAACTCATTAACGCCTATCGCATAATCTCGATTGGCCTTTTGGTCGCTGGAAAAGGTGTCACTCAACGCAATATGTTGCTTCTCATCGGGAATTAAATCGCTGGCTAAGTAGTCAAGTAACATGGTGGCCGCATCAAAAACATCAGGCTGCACAAATTCCAAAATGCCAGAGCGCTTGTCAGCGTTAAAGATTTGGTAACTCAAAACCGCCGTATTGTTTTCTACTCGATGTTTTATCGCCACCAAATGACTACAGCCAATCTTAATACAAACAGATTGATAGTAAGACTGCTCTTCAGAGGGTGATTTCTTAACAGTAAACTCGGACTCAGAGATTGAACTGATAACCGTTGGCACTGGGATGGTTTGAATCGACTCATATCGGCCTAGCTGTTCAGAAGCCATTGACATGACGCCGTATTTAACCCATTCATTGATGGGATCATGGGTTTCACTTTGTACTGGCATCACTGCCACACGAAGCACAGACTGGTTAGTCGGAGCTTTGGCGGACCAGCCAAATATTACAGCAAGCGTAAAGACCACTAATAATGTTAGAGCGACTGCAATTAGACTTTTTTTAACAACAACTTCTTTTGCCGATGATTTAGCAACTTTAACTTGTTCTAAGTGTTGACTCACTTCAGAGTTAAATTTAAACCCTTTACCTCTGATGGTTTTAATATATCCCTGATCTTTGCCATTATCACCGAGCAACTGACGCACATCTGAAACAAGCTTCGATAATGACCAATCGGTAACAACTTGATCAGGCCATAAAGATTCAATTAGAATCTGTTTTTCGACCACATCGGGATAACCGGCACAGAGCAAGCAAACCAATTTGACACTTTTTTCATCATCTGAAATCAGCTCACCATCGAGATAGATCTTGCTCTTTACATGATCGACCAAATATTTATCAAACTGATAATACATTCCATTCCTTCATTCACGATTGGTTGATAAGTCACCCTGCCCTTAATGCAAACTTATTATAGTCAAATGCCATCAATTAACTATTAACCCAGTTTGAATTTGTTTGAATTTGTTTGAATTTGTATTGTTTCAAGCGGATATTCTACTCAATCAAACCGTCAATTCGACCAGTTTTAGCAATTTTGTACCATCCTACCGTGCGCAGCTACAAACTGATTATGTTACCTATCTGTTTGATTTATATAGTTTTCAAGTTACTTCAAACTACTTCAAGTTGTATTCAAGCATCATTGCACAAGTAACCCTATTCTGAATCACACATTAAACATAACGAACAGGAAGCTTAGAGATGCAAATCCAAATTTTTAAATTACTGGTATTAGTTTTGATACTTTTCACATCGAATACTTTTGCAGAGCAACAACGGCACATTCACATCAATGGCGAACACCTTAATGAGCAAATGATCAGCAAACTCGACGCCTTGGTCGGCAGTGAGGTCAGTGACGGCTATTACTGGCTTAACTTGCAAACGGGTCAGTGGGGCTACGAGGGTAACCCACAAATTCAGGGAGTAGTGGCACAAATCGCAGCCGCAAACCAGCCTCAAGCAAGCCAACAAGCCAGCGAATATAGGCGAAGCGAACTTCAAGATGTCAGCTCGACAGGAAGAGTGACCAGTGGCCGACTAAATGGACGAAACTGCACTTTTGTCTCGGTCGGAGGCACCACTCTTAAAAGTTGCGACTAGTTTGTGCGACGTAGGAAATGCTGAATCCTGCTTAAGAAACTTTTAGCAAGATTCATTTTTAAGCGACATTTAAAAGGATGAGACCGTGAAGATCAAAATTGCTAACAAGTTCTGTACTTGCGCCCTATTGATTAATCAAATATTGACTAGCCAATTAGCAGCGGCAGAAGAGCCGAGCTTGACTAGTTCACAGTTCGAATTAGCTCAGCTGACGACAGATTCCGGAGAGGTCATAACCGATTGGATTGCCAACACCCAAGCTTTTGTAATCGCCTTAAGAAGAACCGGAACTAAAGCAAATAAATCGTATACAGTTCCAAGTAACAACCACAATGCACCGTCTTCTAACTACGCCATTCAAACGATTCCTCAGTTTCAAGTATTGTTAGGTGATACGGACATTTCCAGCCTCATACAATTCGATCAACAATACCTATTTTTTAAAGGGGGCCTTCCACTTCCTCCTGGAGAACACCAATTATCAGTCAACCAGTTAATCAATGACCAATGGGTGCTCATAGGTACAAGTAACTTACAAGTTTTATCAAGCGGAGGATTCCAACAGGCAGACTGGCAGCCGCGACTTGATTTAAACATTAATTCGCAACTGGATGAAGAAGTCTCAGGAGATGCATCGAAATCAGAACGACCTCAATACACAGATGTTGACGCCAGTATTGGGTTAACAAGCCGTCACCAAGGCAACGACTTTTCGATTGATACAGCGCTAAATTTAATCGCGGTATCTAACAGAGAACAAGCGGTTCAGTTTGGTACAAAAGGTGTGAATGCGAAAAAACTAGATATCACCGATTACAATTTAAGCTTTATCAAAGGTAATCATCAGCTCAATATAGGTCATACAAGCTACGGCAACAATCCACTGTTAATTGACAACCTATCGCGCCGGGGTGTCAGCTGGCAATATCAAAATGAGCAACAGCTAACTTTAAATGGCGCAATACTGTCCGGTACTGATATCGTTGGATACAACAATATTCTTGGACTGGCAAACTACTCCAATGAATACGTCAATTCTCTTGGCTTTGGACTTAATTTGTTTGCCGAGCAACGTATCTCACTACGGCTAGAAGGTAGCTTATTAGATGCGGAGCGAATTTCGCAAAATGATTTTGGTGTTAGCGAAATTAGCAGCGCAGAAAAAAATTCTGGGGCCGGTTTACGACTTGTGGCTTCAGATAACGAGGGACGTTTTGAGGCAGATCTTGTTGTAGGCTTTAGTCGCTATACTAATCCTGAAGACAGTGCACTAAGCCTGGGCGAACCATTGGTCAAGCTTCAAAGTGAAAACTCTATTGCGCACAACCTTTCTGTAAATTATCTGTTAATGCGAGATGGAGAAACACCTTGGGGCTCAGTCGCGAATATTACACTTTTAGCTAATCATTCAAGTGCCGATCCGCTTTATCAAACCTTGACCGCATTTGTTCAAGCTAACATAGAAAACTCAATGTTGGGTGCGCAATATCAGCTCGGCCATTTATCTGGCAATTTATCGCTCCAAGCATCTAGAGACAATTTGGACAATCTGAAGAATCTCTTAACGACGAAAACCAAAACGGATAACTTTTCTCTCAACATTCCGCTTGCTGCTTATTGGCTAGAAGATCAAGAATCTGAACCTAACCCTTGGTTACCTAATCTTGATTACAATTACCAACAAAGTCATCAGTTCGCTCTCAACTCACCTAACACCGACGATAGTGGCTTTAATGATAACAGTCATTTGCCCGACCAACTGACAACCAGCCACAACATCGCGAGTAGCTGGCAGATTGATCAACATTCATTTTCATTTCAGTCTAGTTATAGCCAACAAGATAATCGACAACTCGGTAGAGAGCTCTCTGACTTTAGTAATTTGCAGCATGCCGCAAGTTTAAATCTTCAACAAAATGAATCATCAGCTTGGATCTTCACTATTTCTAAGAACCGACAGGCGGATATAGAAAATGCCAAAGTCCAGTGGAGTGAAGCGATTTCTGTTTCATACAGCTGGCAATCCATTGACGGCCTAGCCTTCGCTATTGCCTACGGTTTAAGCAAAGAGCATGACAATCTCGATGAATCGGAAAGCCTAGCGACAACCGCAGATATCAGCTTAATCAAAAACTTAACCGAGGGTGAGTGGTGGCTCCCTGCGCAGGGAAGTATCAGCCTTAGAGTTAACTATAACGACTCTGAATCTATCGACAATGTTTTCGATCAAAGAAACCAGTTTGGCACTACCACTGCTCAACTTGGCATTTCGCTTAGCTTTTAATCAAGGAATCAAAGCATATGACTAACCTAACAAGACAAGTAGCCAACACATTGATGATTTGCACCTTATTATTCGCAAGCTTTCAGGTAAATGCTGTCACTGGTAGAAATCCGACCGGAGTAAACGTCAACTCAAATGGCGCATCAACCGTCCTAATCACATTTCATAATTTGGATGCGAATGAAATTCCTGTTGACGCATTTTGGTGTGGCGATGTCAGCAGTACTGGTGTGGTTGTTGGAACTAATCCCTGCGTTGCTGGCACTTTGCTGGGTCACCTGCCAGAGCAATTTGATTTATCTCGAATAAGTGGAGGAAGTAATTCCGATATCCCCACCAAAGATTTGCCTAACTCACAAAAACAGATGAACCGCAAACTAGCACCTCGAAACTTAACCGATGTTATGAGCATTCCCACAGCTGTAATAAGAAGGGCTTATCAGCAGGCTCAATCGGGTGCATCTTCTGAATTTTATTATATCCGCCAATTCAGCAACAACGGTATCAATACCTATGTCACAGTCACCTGTCGCATGGCTGGAGGAGGTGCTCGCTCTCCACTATCACTCACCAAAGTTGACTTAGACTTTTCAGGAAATGATTACCGAAAAGCGGTGACTTTAGTTAAACAGTTCGAAACTCTACCTGAGTTTAATGCAACAGTCTCTTACACTGGCTCGGGCTTACTTAAAGGTCGTTGGGAAATCGTGTTGCCGGGTGAACCAGAACCATCCCGATTCGACTTGCTTTCCGAAGCGAGTTTACCCGCATCCGAACGCGGATTACAAAAACGATATCGACTGATTAGTCGATTCCAAAAGTTTCTAACACCGTCGGGAAGAGCGGTAATTCCGGGCCCAGATCCTAAATTATTACCGACATTACAAAAAGGTCTATATAGAGTGTTATTGCGTATCGAGGCTAGCAGCGATAAAGAAGGTAACTCCGACACCACTGCGGGTATTCTAAAATCGGGGGGAGTTGCCGGCTTCCCGATGCCAACGTTACGTTACTTTGTTGGCTCCGAACAACAACTTAAGCAAAATAAAAAGCTACCTCCTATTACACTTTTGCTACCACATTCAGGCCAACAGCTAACTCCTAAGCAAGTCAACTTCACGTGGTTCGATTTAGCTGACTCCCAATCAGTTTCCTTGTATAGATTAGAGATTTACGACTCGCAAGGCGAACAAGCACTCATCAGCTCTGCGCTAGTTCATCCTGGACAATCTAGCTACATTCCGCCTGAATCGATTTTGAAAAAACTCCGCTCCCCCTTTTTATGGCGAGTCAGTGCAATTGATAAGAACGGAAAAACCATTTCGACCAGCTCATTAAGAAAACTCACTATTAAATAGAGGAATGAAAATGAATTCGACAATCAGCTATTTTTCAATGATAAAAAACCTGTTTTTCGTCTTGTTACTAACAGTTTTGTCGTTTAACCTTTTGGCTGCAGACAGTAAACGCCATTCGGGACAATTAGAAAGACAGAAAAAAACTTATACTATTCCTGGCCCAGTGGTTATCTCTGCAGCAAAAAGGCATGGATACCAGTTCTTCTCGACTCGAAAGACTCGTAGCTCCAAACGATCATCACCGTATGATAAATCATGTGAATTCATGGGAATGCATTGGACAACACGCTCAAGTAGAACATGCAATATTACTGGTTTCTCTGGTCGTAAACAGAAATGTCGCAAACTTCGCAAAGGATGGAGCTTAAGAGAAATAAAACTAAAAGGTAGCTATGTTTGGACCTCAAGACCAGCCAACACGCCGTCTCCGCAATTTAAAGTAAAAGTCACCAACAACTCAAGTAAAACCCAAGTATTAAACGTCGACAAGGTGACTTTAGTCGGTCCGATTGGGCCCTCGAACAGTTGGGAAGATGCATTTTCACATTGCTCCGACCCAAATTATCAAGATTGAGTAATGTTCCAATAAACGGTGTTGTTTTAACGCGATGCGAGCAGTTTTTCATCAACTCGATTGTTAACTTTCACAGGACGTTTAGGATCGATTCCTAGGTGCCTAAATGGATAATTCAGTGACATCTTGATTGGTTTCATTCGACACTCATCGGGCTTCTTTCTAACCACTTCAATACTGTTGTCTTTGGCACTGATTAAGCGAAGTTCAAAACTAGACATCATAGTACAACCTCGAGAAACAACATCGATATAAATGTATCGTTCATCGAGCTTATAGCTAATTAGCTTTGCAGGTTTTACTGTGAGTTGATTGTCACTAATCAGGACCGAAGGTTTACTACAACCAACGACTAGGATTAGGCTAAAACAACCTAGAAATAATTTTAATTTAATCATAGCTAATCTCATGTTAAAAAATGCCCCTTGCAAAACAAACAGAAGGGGCTAAGGGAATAATACGTCAAAAAGCTGAATCCTAAATGAACGTTTCGCACAATTCGACTGATATTCACTCAAAAAGGACAGCTGGTCGAATCAGTTTGTCCCCAACCTCCAGTGCAAAAATTATCACCGTATAAAAAGAAAATAGCGTCATCATGAAGCACTGCTCGCTGTCCAAAATATGCAGTTGGCCAAGCATTTTGTTCATCAGCTTGCTGGGCGACCATTTTGGCGACATAACTCATTGTCATTGAATTGGTTTCATCACTTAGCAATTCGAATTGATGCAGCGAGGATTCACTCCAATTGGGATAGTCTTGACCATCTTGTTTAAGATAAATTGTCATGGGCAAAGTAAACCGTTGAAATTGCTCAGAGTGCTGAAAGAAACTAAAACTTCGCAAGTCATAATTGACCTCAGTGTACGAGCCTCGCTCACCGAAAACTAAAGTATCTTTTACTACTGGATTACTCTGGTCGCTAATATCGTAGAGCTCAACCTTTACCCCTTGTTGAAGTCCATCGACGACTTGATGGCCAATTCCTAACAACCAATTCTCAGATAGCGGGTGCAAGTACCTCGAGAAGCCGGGGATTTCTAACTCACCACTGATAAAGGGAGCTTGGGGGTCTGATAAATCTAATACATAAAGCGGGTCAATTTGCTCAAAGGTAACGGCATAACCTCTGTCACCGGCAAACCTGACCGCAAATAATTCCTCACCGGGTTTGCCTATTGGCGCTGTATCTTCTGCATTCGGAATTTGACTTAACTGTTGCAATTGATTGCTACCATCTTCTGTTAAGATAGTAAGCCGGTGTTCGGGAGAGCCACTGATACCTGTATAGCTTGTGGTAATAACTCTTAGATTGTTTTCATGCTCACTCATTCGGAACGAAGGGTCACTCCATCCCAAATAGCCAGGAATCGCTTTAGAAGCTTTATATAAAACTTGGTCCTCAAATAAAGAGAATTTGTGCAATACTGTAAATTGCGAATGCTCAAACCAGCTCGCATAATCAGAACCACCAATATAAAGACTATTAGTCGAGGCGTAGATCCCTTGAACATTGGCATTTAGACAAGTCGATGAGGTTAGTTGGCGCGACTCCAAGTCAATGGCGGATAAAGTGATCACGTCCGCATACCCTTCTAAAGTATCAATGCCTTCGGCAACAAAGCAATTAGCCGCATCAACTAATGGTCGCACCGCACCATTGTTAACCTGATAGTGAGGCAATAAATCTGAGATTGGAGTATTTAATATTAACTTTTCATTATCGATTTTTTCGTCATCTGTTACCGCTGAGTAGTTCAACTCTTGAATGTTGGGTACATATCTCGTTATTAAGTACAACATGTTCCCAACCCGACGCGTCCCCTCGAGGTTCCCTTCTATTTCGATATTCCATTGTTGATTTGGCGCTTCAGGGTTTTGAACATCAAATAGTTGAATCTCTGCTTTCCCACTTTGCCATAGCCAATCGCTCTCAGGCAAAATGGCCCCCCAGTAGGTATAAATCGTTTTTTTTATCGCTACTAATTGCTGCTCTTCAGTTCTCAAATAAAGTTCGCTGAATTTAACATCATCGGATTCATTAGCAATTTCCGCGACTTGTTCTAGGGAAATATTATTGGCATCAGTACGATGAATTCTTATTGCATTGGTAATTTCAGAGTTGGAATAATCATCACCATTGACGACCTGAAAAATATGCTGCCCATTATATTTAATACGATCGGCCTCATCGACATTTACTTCGTGGGTATTAGTCGTTGAAAACTGTCCTCTAAGTCCTGCGCCATCGCCTTCAGCAGCAGCCAAGGCAACTGGGTAATCTTGCTCTACAAGTCTTAGACGAATGCCATTTTTTAAGAAACGCTCAAACTCGCCACTTGAAGATTTAGACAAAGGTGCGTCTTTAACGGCTGCTTGCTTTAGATTACTATAATCAATGTTTACTTTATCTTCCGAACTACCACAACCAGTGGCCAAACCAACTATCAATGGTAATGCTAAAAAACTTAACCTAATCATCACTTGACCCTTCTTATAAAATTACAAATATGAAATGTGAAGCTTGCTAATGTGATCACCATTCTATGAACACCTTGGAATAAATTCTGTTCAATAATTGCTGAGTAATGTTAAGATTTGTAATATCAACCTGATTCTCGGATGATTGATAGGTAAACTTACTGAGGCTGAGTGTGTATTACACTTTTTGACAATTAATAACTAAACATGAAGAGAAACTATCTTGAATGTCGGCGATAATGTAACTGATGTTGTCGATTAAGAATCTTAAATATATGGGCATAAAAGCTCTTAGCAATTGTTCTCTGCTCAAAGCGTTATTAGCTTTGACGTTTTCGCTTGGCTTACAGAATACCAGCGTATCTGCCAAAGAATCTTGCGAGTCCCCTCAAAAAGAGAATTGCGTAGAGCAAGATACCTTTCATTTAGGACTATCGATTGGCTTAGGGTTGGTTAGTAACCCTTTAAATCAAAGTGATAATATCCCGTTAGTTTTACTGCCAAGCGTCAGTTATTACTCTGGTGACTTTTTTCTAGAGAACCTAGATTTTGGGTATACCCTTTATGATACCGAGCAATCCTCTCTATCGATTCTAGCAAGCCCTAGCTACGATAGTGTATTTTTTAATCGATGGGATCCCGGCAATATTTTTGTTGAGCTGGGTGCTTCTGCGGTTGATGGCTCTGGCAACCCATCCATAGCGCCCTCCACTCCGGACAGAGAAACCCAAATCAATCCAGATGAACTCTCGACTAGAAAGTTTTCCTATTTGGGAGGCGTAGAGTACTCTTTTGAATGGCCAAATCAGCTCATACAGGTTGCCGCTTTAAGTGATATTTCAGGAGTGCATTCAGGCAGCGAAGTTAGGTTCGCATACCAGTACCAAGCGACTGAGAATATTCGAACAACCGCGGGCTTCACTTGGAAGGACGAGAATCTGACTGACTACTATTACGGAATTGATGAGGAAGAAATCATCGATAACAGAGCAAGCTATCAGGCTCAATCAAGTCTCAGTCCATTTTTTAGAGCAACTTACCGAACTTCGCTAGGCGATGGCGATAGTTTGCGGGTTAGCTTTCAATATCAAAAATTGGCTTCGCAAATTAGTGATAGTCCGGTGGTTGCTGATGACTATGTTCTAACATTCTTCGCTGGTAGAACATTTAGCTTTTAAATATAACAATAAATAAGTGCTTTAAAGTACGAAAGAATATGGGAATAACAAAACAGTTAACATGGAAATTAACTGGTCTGTTAGGTTTGCTTTTTCTGATTACACCTATTCAGTTGGCAGCCGAACCAGGCTATGGCTTGACTGTGTCTCCAGAAAAATGCTTTGTGCTTGAAGTTACTGACGAATGCGAAATCGCCATAAAGCTTGAATGGCGAGTAGAGACCAAGAGTAGTTACTGCCTTTATCTTGCAGGGGAAGCTAAACCACTAAACTGTTGGAAAGAGAATAACCAAGGTAGCTTCGAGTATCTATTAATCACCAACACTGATACTCAATTTGAACTAAGATCCATACATATTGACCACCCCACATATCAAACCAAAGTTAGAATATTTAAACAAATAAAGCGGCTAAAAAAACGAAGGCGAAATCCTTGGAGTTTCTATTAGCCATGGATAACAATTAACTTTTAATTTGAAAGCGAATTAAAAGCAGAACTAACCAGTCAAGTATTATTAGGTCGTACAGGAGTGACTAGCATGAGCCAAGCTAAAATATTACTAGTAGAAGATGACCAAAAGCTGGCTAATTTAGTAAAGCAGTACTTAGAAAACGCTAATTTTTTAGTAAAGATTGAAAGCGACGGAAATCGAACCATTGGCACTATCGATCGCTTTGAACCCGATCTGATTATTCTCGACATCATGCTGCCCGGTAGAGATGGACTTTCAATCTGTAAAGAAATCAGACCGACTTTTCTTGGCCCTATTCTTATGCTAACCGCTCGCAACGAGGATTTCGATCAAGTACTTGGATTGGAGTTTGGTGCTGATGATTATGTGATCAAGCCTGCCGAACCAAGAGTGCTACTGGCTAGGATTAAAGCATTACTAAGACGTGGGACTTACACTCCAAACACCACCGAAGCCCATCTTACTTTTGGCTCCCTGTCGATTGACGCCATCTCACGAGATGTCCATCTAGACGGAAAAAAAGTTGTACTATCAACACACGAATTCGATTTGTTGCACATTATTGCTCAGAATGCTGGAAGTATTCTGAGTCGAGACTACTTGTTTAATAAACTCTACAACAGAGAATACGACGGGTTAGATCGAACAATGGATGTACGAATTTCTCAATTACGAAAAAAACTCAATGATAACTCCGAAGAAGCGCTTCGTATAAAAACTATCTGGGGTAAAGGATACCTTTTTGTAGCTGATGCCTGGTAACTTACCAACCGAGAATGCTGGAATTCTAATTACTCTATGAGCTCTATATTTCTAAGACTTTATTTTCTAATTGTTGCTACCGTTTTATTGGTTGGTTTTAGTTTAGATTACCTTTGGCGAAGCTTTGATCCACAGCAAACGCCTCATCATCAGTTAGAACAATTGATTAAGACCAATGCCTCTCTACTTGATAGTTTGCCGTATAGTGAACTTGAGAAGAGTATTGATAAACTCAACTTACTTTCACTTGGGGACTACCAGCTTGTCGATAATAGCAGTGTTCAAGCCATAGATTTCTATCAAAAAATCGATAGCTCTTCTCCGGTTCATACTGAGAATGACCATCAAATAGTCACTTTTATCAGGCTTGCTTCGCATGATTTAATCTTACAATACGCTGTGCCTCAGGAGTCCACGCAATCCTATCTGAGTCTAATCTTTGTTGCACTATTTTATAGCATCATTGCTGTGGTTATCTTCTTTTGGATTTGGCCGCTATCAAAAGATCTAAATCGACTTGAAAATGCCGTTAGTAATTTTTCCGAACAAAAGTGGCAGTCTAAGGTTGAACTACCCGCCACTTCCTCAGTTGCTCACTTAGCAACTGCCTACAATCAATTGCTCGACCGAATTAGGCTTCTAATTGAAACACAACAATCCATGTCACACTCGATTTCACATGAGCTTCGAACACCACTTGCTAGAATACGGTTTTCGTTGCAGATGGCTGAGGAAACAGAGGACACAACACAGGTAAAAAATCAGCTAAAGAGCATCATGGAAGATGTTGAAGAAATGCATCAGCTTATTACCGAGCTATTAAACTTTGCGGCTTTAGAAAAAATATCGGTTGAAGCCAAATTAGAACGTGGCAACATCAACTTACTTATCGAAAACTTACTAGCCCGATTATCCCGAAATAATCCCGAAAAACAAATCGACTTTGAAGCATCACAACAAGGAGTCAATGTATCATGTGATAGCTACTTAATGGAAAGAGCCATCCAAAATTTGATTGTTAACGCACTCAAGTTTTCTAACCAAACTATAAGAGTAAAGTTTCAAGAGTCAGAAAAGCACTATCTAATAGCCGTTGAAGATGATGGCCCAGGGATCCCTAGTGAACAGAAGTCGTTAGTTTTCGATTCATTCGTTCAACTTCCAAACGGTAGCAAGGAGCAAGGTTTTGGCCTTGGACTAGCGATTGTTAAAAGAGTGATGAGTTTACATCAGGGTGAAGCAAGGGTTGAGGATTCTGAACTTGGCGGAGCCAAATTTATTTTAGTATGGCCTAAACTTGCTCGATAGTGATTTATTCTCTCAAGTTATTTGTTACCAGCCTTAGACAATGTTAGTTTATTTTCTCATTGTATTTAACGGAGCTGGTTAATGAAAAGAGTCGCGGTATTTGGCAATACTGGAGCAGGAAAGTCTGCGACTAGTCGAAAAATAGCTGCTGCCAAATCTATCCCTCTGTTTGTCTTAGATGAAATACAATTCTTGCCCGGGGGGAAAGAAGTGGATAAGCAGCAATTTATAGAATCACATAATCAACTAGTGGCTCTGCCTGAATGGGTAATCGATGGCTTTGGAAATATTGAAACGCTGTGGCCAAGGCTCGAGATTGCCGACACCTTGGTTTATATCGATCTGCCTTTGGGGATTCATTTTTGGTGGGTAACCAAACGTTTTATTAAGGGGCTATTCACCGCACCTAAGGGCTGGCCAGAAAAAACACCATTGCTTAAGGCTACTCTCAATAGTTATAAGGTTTTAAGAGTTTGCCATCAGCGGTTAACCCCTGCTTATAGGCGGTTTGTGAAAAAAAACTCCAATCATAAAACGGTTATTCATATTCGCTCTGTAAAAGATTTAGATCGCTTTTTGGGTAATTTGTAAGCAATAAGTTTTCTAACGGTCTATACAGTCGCCGAGAACCAACAAGCTTTAAAATTCTTGTAGAGTAATTTTCCAACTCTCACCGTGGTAAAAAATTCTTTTTGTGGGCCAGTATTGCTTATCTTGTTTAAGAGTGATGATTGATTCTCGACCGATTAGGTCTAACAATCTAATCCGCACAAAGTCCTTGTCGGCATGTTTAGAAGTCAGTTGAATAAAGTCCGATAAATCATTTACTGACACCCCTTCAAATTCAACAATTCTTGATAAAGGTCTTAGTCCATAGCGATTAGCGGGTGAGCCATACCAATACCAAGAAACGTAAACCCCCTCTGGGTCTAATCCGTACTGAGCCGAAACGGCTCGATGTGGTTTTTGCAGTAGCGCACCAGACCAAATATAAACGTTTTCAGTATCGGTGTGGGATAGTTCCTTCATCGTTAGCGTTAAATCTTGCTGTTGTGAATCACGCCAAACACTCACTTGTACTTCGCCGAAGCTACTCTGTTTTTCGAAATCATCAAAGCCAGTGATCAGTTTGTTATTAATCGTTAACAACAAATCTCCCTGTTGTAATTTATCAAACGAGTCTGCTCCAGCAACCCTTTTTCTAATTTGTAGTACTTGTGAGCCATTACTTTGTTTTTGAAACCGGTTCATCCATTTGTCAGACAAACCGTATTTACGCGCACTGGCTATGGTAATGGGTGACAATTCTACTTCCATCGAATAGATATCGACTCGGCCTTTGTCCAGCCACTGCTCTTTGATTTCTAATATTTGGTCTACCGGCAATCCTCGGTCATAGGTATTATTATTTCGCCCAATGGTGAAATTCGTCCACCAAGAGCGAACTTTTCCCCGTTTATCAAGTAAAACCCCACTGGCAACTATCGGCGGATTATTAATGATAACGCTGTTTGTATTGGTTTCTTTAAATTGGGGAATTGATGGCCTTGGCAGTGCCAACGGATCGTATGAAGACACCGTTAACTTTTCACTGATCAATCGATTAGAAGTTTGGTAGCCAGCAAGCCATACCGGGTCACCTGGCTCGAGTGGTCGAGAGTCAAATTTAGCGATCTCAATATCGGAATCAAGCAATAACTTTGGATCATATTGTAATAACGTGAAACTGTGCAGCGGATGAACAAACAACACTTTAGCCGGGACTTGAGTTACACCGGCAAAAGTTATGTCTACATCGGCCATTTTTATCGGAACCGTGTTTCTATCAACAATGATTAAACCTTGTTTGTCATCAATGACAATTCCAGTTCCAGAATAATTGGCAAAATTTTGCCCATCGATATGGTATGGCAAATTTGCATTTACAAAAACTAAAGAGCGAGAAATAGCATTCAATTTTTTGTCTTTGTAATTTTTAAAAATAACTTTCGTTGGCTCGGTAACATCAACCGCACTATTCCATTCAATTCTTTGACAAGGCCAAATTCCAGTTAGGTCGTTTCTTTTGCAACGTTCTGAAAGATGCCATTTGGTTTGAAATTGAACATTTCCAACCAAAACGTTATTAGGGTTTCCTATACCAACATATTTGATTGTAAAGTATTCATCTTCCGATAATTTTAGTAGTTCCTTTTGAAAGTCATCAAGATTATCAACTGGTTGATTATTGATTTTTTGTATCACTACTCCTCGACGAATTCCTGCGTTGCTGAACGCATATCCAGGCGATGCCACATAAACGCCTTTGGGTGCCATATTTGATTGACGTGCAATTTGGTAGGATAACTGATTAAAAATTCCATCGGCGAAACTAATGTACTCTCGAGGAGTGGAATCTTCTAAATTAGTCACTTTTAAATCAACAGTCATTGATTTGTCTTGTCTGAATAGAGTCAGCTTGATGTTTTCACCGACGTGCTCATCAAGGAAAATTTCAAACTGCTCATATCGGTTAACATAATCCAGTTGTTGTTTTTCAGATTTAAGCGAGACAACTATATCACCTGGTCGCAATAAGTTGTGAGCTGGACCATCGACAACAGTATTCTCTATGGTTAACAGACCGTCGCCTTTGGCATTCTTACGGAAATTCTTTTCGAGCAGACTCGACAACCCCAATCGGCGAACTTCATCATAGGTTTGATATCTCAAGGTCGTTTGAATCGTCCCTCTATTGATTGTTTGTCCTTGCTGAATAGCTTTTAGAGCTCTTGTCACTTTGAATAACGGTAAAAAATAGCTGGAAGAACTGGCTCGTTTACCACCGGCATTTAACGCAATAACTTGCGCTGATTGATTAATTACTGGCGCTCCGGATGAACCACCAGCTGTATCGGCGGACGATTGAAAATAGAAAGTGTTGAAATCATTGTACCTGCCAATTCCATAGGCAGGTGCAGAACGATCCAGCCTTGCCAATGTGCCGGAGAGTATCGACATTTTCTCACCAGAATCATTACCAATGATGCGGATTTCATCTCCAACTTTAGCTTGGTTATCCACCAGTGTCAGAGCTTTTGGCTGAATAAATTTTAGCGCCTTTGGTTCATATTGAAAAAAACCAAAATCATGAATCGGATCTCGGTAAATTGGCTTTAGAGTTACTTCTTCACTATTGTAAAAAACCCCTTCCGCTGTGATAGGTCCTGGCTGCACCACATGACGGTTGGTGAGTATAATTCCTCTTTCAGCATCCACCACAAAACCTGTCGCTTGCGTTACGCTACTTCCTTGCGTATCGAATGGTCGAACCGCATTCACTCGAATACTCACTATCGACTGAGAAGCCTCTTCGATCACTTTTTCCCACGAATTGCTAGAGGCAAAGACACTACTACTACAAAATAAAAAGCCGATAAACAAAATGCTTCTCATTGAAAAAACTCCATTTATAAACAAACAAAAAGGCTTGGGGTTGAACAGGCCGTTGAAAACGGCCCGCAAGAGTTTTGAGAGCTAGCAAACATCAATCACCGAATGACAAGCACTGAGACAATTAATTTTTTGATACTTGAATGACAGGTTCGCCCTTAGACTTTGATTGAATAGCCTGTTCACGTGCAGCAAGTTTTGCACGGATCGATTTTTCAATAGAGTCAACCAATTGATCATTCTCTATTTTGTGACTCTTATTACCGTCTTGATAAAGTAAACTAGCTTTTAGTCCACCGGTTAATCCAAGGTCAGCTTCTTTCGCTTCACCAGGTCCATTCACGACACAACCAATAATTGCTACATCCATAGAATCTCGCACGTCTTCCAAACGCATTTCTAACTCATTGACAGTTTTAATAACATCAAACTGTTGACGTGAGCAGGATGGACACGCGATCAAATTAATTCCGCGCTGCCGTAAGCTTAAAGATTTTAGTATGTCGTATCCGACTTTAATTTCTTCTACCGGATCGGCGGCAAGCGAAATTCGAATGGTATCGCCGATACCTTCTGATAATAATAAGCCTAGCCCAACAGAAGACTTAACCGCGCCAGCTCTTAAGCCACCGGCTTCTGTTATACCTAAATGAAGTGGTTGTTCAATCTGACTAGCGAGTTTTCGGTAGGCTGAAACCGTCATAAAAACATCGGATGCTTTTAAACTGATTTTATAGTTTTGAAAATCATATTTGTCCAAAATATCAATATGACGGAACGCTGACTCTACTAATGCGTCAGGAGTCGGCTCGCCATATTTGACTTGTAAGTCTTTTTCCAAAGAGCCCGCATTAACCCCAACGCGAATTGGAATATTCATATCTCTGGCTTTTTCAATAACACTTCGGATGCGATCTTCTTTACCGATATTTCCAGGGTTAATTCTGAGACAGTCTACTCCATAGTCAGCTACTTTGAGCGCTATCTTATAATCGAAATGAATATCCGCCACCAGCGGCACTGGCGCACGTTGTTTTATTAATTTAAACGCTTCTGCTGCATCCATAGTTGGCACAGAAACCCTCACTAAATCACCGCCAGCATCGGCTATGGCACTAATTTGTTTTAGAGTCGCTTCGACGTCACAGGTATCGGTATTAGTCATACTCTGAACCGCAATTGGTGCATCACCACCAATCGGAACATTGCCCACCATTATTTGGCGGCTTTTACGACGTTTAATCCAGGATTCACCTTTCATTATTGCTGCTTTCTCTTTTTGAAACGTTTAAGAGTAATGGTCTACCACTCTTAGTTAAGTATAATTTCTGCTCGCCTTTCGGCACGGTAACCAGACAAATCATAACTTTGGTTATTATATTGAAGGGTCACTACCGAAGGGTCTCCAAGCACCACATTAAATGGCTTAACTCCCTCAATAGGCATGTGCTTTCCTGCTCTTTTTACACCTACGGCAAGAACCTCTCCTCTTGCATCGACAATTCTTACCCAGCAATCAGCTGAAAAATCAAAAACCAATGGCGTCATTTCAAACGTTTCAGTAGCTGCTTGATTACTAGTCGATGTTGAAATTTGCTCACTCCCAATGTCAGATTGTGAGCCTGAATCATTAGCTGAGCTTACCAACGAAGCAGCATCTTGTTGCTTTTCTGGTACTTGCGAAACATCTTCACTTGTAACCGGATCATCAAGATTAGATTGGTCTGAAATCGCAGCTAAGTCAATTTCACTAGAAGCTGAAGTATCATTTAAAGTAAGGTCAATTTCATTAGTGCTGTCATGACTTGCAAATCGCTTCCAAAGCTCATAGCCGCCATAAGATAAAAACAAAAGAATGACTATTGCTGAAATAGCCTTAATGATAAAACTATTGGAATTGAGCTCTCGTCGGCCACTATCAAATTTCGAAATGCTTTGCACACGGCTAAGTGATGGCGCATCACCGCTGGTTTGAGTATCAAATTCTGCAAGAATTTTTGGGGTGTCTAATCCAACTTTGGTTGAATAGGCTTTAACGTAACCACGAATAAACGCAACAGGAATGTCTTGATGAAAATTATTTTGTTCGATTTTAGTGATAATTTCAACGGCTAAATTTAACTCTTTAGCAACTTTTTCACTATCTAGGCCGAGATTATCTCTCGCTTCGCACAGCCTCGCACCGATATCGATGGCCGGTTCTTGCCCTTCTGTTTGGCTCTCTTCTACATCCATTGCTTTTTATTATCCAAGTATTCCGCAGTCTGGTCAGAGTCAGGAAATAGTTGCTCTAGCTTTATCGCATAACTCGCTCGAGCATCTTTGTCTTTTCTGTGATGAGCGACTCTCAAGCCTAACCATAAGGAATTAGCTGTAGGGCGAGAAACCGCCTCAAACCGCTGAATATAATTAAAGGCGCGTTCATAACGTTTTTTATAGAATTCGACTTCCGCCATTTCAATTAAAGCAACCGGTAATTTGCTATTTCGATTAAGCGCTTTACGGAAGTAACCCGCAGCTTTATCTCGATTATTGGCTCGCTTTGCACAGACGCCGGCATTCATAAAAGCCGATTCGATATCCGCGTAAGTAGGTTGGTCAATCGCTTTATTAAAGTATTCTTCCGCCTCTTCATAATCGCCCTTAGCACATAAAAATGACCCATAGCCATTTAGGAAATCCGGATTCTTGGGGGCTATTCTTAATGCTTTTTTATAGGATTTTTCGGCTTTTTCAAACTCTTTAACTTGCTCATAGTAATAAGCCAAACCAAAATGAACATTCGGTGAATCAGCACCTAGTTCAAGTGCTTTATCCAAATGACGTTTAGCATTCAACAAACTACCATTTTGCAGGTATTGCAAACCGGCACTTAACCGTGTTTGAGCGGCCTTATGACGATCGAATTCTTCTCGACTCATTGGAGAGCCCTGAGAACCAATGGCATTGGTCGTGGTATTAGAAGATGTCTGACAAGCAGACAATACGCTGACTAACACGATCAAAGTAAAGACTTTGATAATGGCAATTTTCATGAAGACTGACTCCCGATGAATGAATACAAATCCTAACCAAGGCTCTAGCAATCATACCACAGAGCAACGCTAGATATTGCCAACTAGGACAAACAATTCTACCCAAGCAACTAGTTAGGTGCAAATCAACATTTCTTAAAGGTTCTCAGACAGTTAGCTCACTGTCTTAATGTCGATATTACCTTGTTTTCGCTGCATTCGTTGTTGCCGACGCGTCCTATCCAAAACTTCACCGACCAACTGCCCACAAGCTGCATCAATATCGTCTCCACGGGTTCGTCTGGTGACCACCACATACCCCTGTTTAATAAGAATCTCGCCAAACTTATCAATGTCTTTTTGAGTCGATGTCTCATAACGAGTTTTTGGAAACGGATTAAATGGAATTAGATTAATCTTACAAGGCAAATCCTTTAGCAACCTTGCCAATTCTCGAGCATGAGCAGCGGTATCATTGACACCTTTCAGCATCACATACTCAATTGTCACTTTTTTACTGGCATTAGAATCTTCTAGGTACTGTTTTACTGAAGGCAGTAAAACTTCAATTGGATACTTCTTATTAATCGGAACTAGCTGATCCCGTAACTCGTTATTAGGGGCGTGTAATGACAGTGCTAGGGCAACATCGGCATTTTCAATCAATTTGTTAAGACCTGGTACAACGCCAGATGTACTTATGGTGACTCGTCGTTTAGACAAACCGTAGCCAAAATCATCTAACAAAATATCGCAAGCGTTAACAACCGGAGTGTAGTTTTGCAGCGGTTCTCCCATGCCCATAAACACCACATTACTGACTCGGCGTTTACCAGTAGTCCGCAAAGCCCCCAGGCGTCTTGCGGCTAGCCAAACTTGGCCTACAATTTCTGCGGTGGTTAGGTTACGGTTAAAACCTTGTTGTGCGGTTGAACAAAATGAACAATCTAGAGCACAGCCTACTTGGGACGATATGCATAAGGTGCCACGTTCGCCATCGGGAATGAAGACTGTTTCAATCGCCTGACCGTCTTTGGTTCTAAGCGCCCATTTAACGGTGCCATCTTCAGATTGCTGTTCTTCAAGGATCTCAGGACCTTCGATTACGCAGATTTTCTTAAGCTTGGCTTTAAGATCTTTAGAAATATTAGTCATCTGATCGAAATCATCAGCGACAAATTGATGTAACCATTTGAAGACTTGAGGGGCGCGAAATGGTTTTTCATCGATCTCTTTGAAAAATTCAACCATTTCATCCCGGGTCAGGTCGAGTAGATTTAATTGCTCACTCATTACAATACCTTTGCGGAAAAAATCACTTTAAAAGTGAGGAAAACTTGATTGAGTGAAGAATGACTCTTCACTCAATTGATAAACGCATTTAACGCTAATTAATACGTCGATTTAATACTATCGAAGTCTTTTGCATACTTCTTCTTCAGAGAAGAAATAAGCAATTTCACGAGCAGCTGATTCTGGAGCATCTGAACCATGAACCGCATTTTCGTCGATAGAGTTAGCAAAATCAGCTCTTAAAGTACCACGAGCCGCTTCAGCTGGGTTAGTTGCACCCATGATTTCACGGTTTGCAAGAATAGCGTTTTCGCCTTCTAACACTTGAACCATTACAGGGCCAGACGTCATGAACGCCACTAAGTCATTGAAAAAAGGACGTTCTTTATGCTCAGCATAGAATCCTTCTGCTTTCTCTTTGCTCAATTGAACCATTTTGCTTGCTACAATTTGTAGTCCAGCGCTTTCGAAACGCGCATAGATTTGGCCGATAAGGTTTTTAGCTACTGCGTCTGGTTTTACAATTGAAAAAGTACGTTCGATCGCCATTTTTTACTCCGCTCTATATAATTTAATAATTGATTTATAAATCAATAAGTTAATTGAATTCTTTGGTGCCAAACTATCTCGTGAGGACACCGAGGGCGCGTATTATACACGGCAATAACAAGATGGAATAGGTTTGTTTAAAAATTAATCAAACCGTGTGGACTGTGATTTGCAAATCGGTTTACTGACAGTTTTTGACTAAAAGCCGCTCAATCCATTCTTGAGCTTGAGATTCGAACGGTACTTTCAATAAACCGCACCACAAGACTTTCTGTATCTAGTTGTTCAGACTGTATTTTTTGACTAACCGACTCAAGAACCACTGCTGACTGAGCATCCACCAAGTTGAGTGTAATTTTGGCCAATCCGGCACTTTGTCTGATTTCAACTTCAATCAACCAAGAAACCGCGAACTCTTCGGCTAAATATGGAATCAATGATTGCTGTTGCAAATAGCCCATTCTAGACGATAGAAACCGAATATCTTTGGTTTTAAGCACTTCCTGTTGAAGCTTTTCCCGCAAGATCTCCACTACTTCTTTGTGTGCTGGTGTTTCACCTTCAATGGGCATCATGGCTACTTTTATAAATCGATCTGAGAATTGGTTTTTAACTAACCAAATGGTCGATACCGCTAAAAGGCTAAAGAATACAACACCAGAAGTCCCCCACAATGCCCAACGGAACCAATTCGAAAAATTTAAATGAGTGCGCTGAGCGTCTATCGAATCCGGCTTTCGCTGTTCAAACTTTGGCTTTTCGGTTTGAGTCGTTACTGACTGTTGATTATCTTTGAAGTCAATTTTGCTTTCTGAACTACATTCTAATAACCAGCGATAGCCTTTTTTTGGAATGGTTTCGATAATCTTATGTTGAGGTGAAAGTGATTTGAATACCGCACGAATGTCGGAAATAGCTCGAGTCAAAGTATCATCACTGACTATTTGGTTAGGCCAAACTAATTGATCGATTTCACTTCGAGTGACCACCTTCCCTGCGTTTTCCAATAACACAGTCAGCACCTTCATATTGATGGGTGTGAGCCGTGCTTCGTGTTCCGCAACCTTTATTTGCCCTAAGTCAGGCGTAATTGATATCTCTTCGCAGAAGTAACAATTTACAGGATCACTTACTTTTGGAAGTGGTTTCTGTGGTTCTGGAGAGGGATTGTGTGAATTATTTTGCATGGCCAAATAGTACCATCTAAAAAGCTGAAGAAAAGCCAATTAGCGGGTTCCTCAGCTTTTGCGGAGGTAATGCTCAGGCTACTCAGCTCAATTTGATGAATAATTTAGGCTGACAATATCAAGCTAGGCGGTTCAAGCCAAAGCCGTTAAAACTAACTGAAATCGCAAATGATATTGAAGTCTTAATATGAATAGCTACATAACCCCCTGCTGGGATTGATTGGCTATTCCTGCAGTAAGCTAAATCGAGGAGAGTTTTTAAATGTCACGTTCGCAAATTACCAAGAAATTAGGAATAGGTTTCGGTATTGTTATTTTGCTGTTTATCGCAATACTCACTTTCGCAAGTTTTGAAACATTCGACGAGCCACTTTCCTCTGGTGTTAGTCAGGCATTACAAAAATCCGCGATGCCGGCCGATCAAGACAACGCATTTATCGCAATTTGGGGACTCAGTACCTCAAGCGACAAAAACATGATCGAATCGGGTCGCACACTAATCCAACGATACCGCTACAACCGAGATTCCCAAGGTAGAGACGAACTTACAGAAAAAGACTATCAAGAGATTCTGGCCAATAAGGATATGGATAAAGCCTGGCAATCAATCATTCCTAAATGCCATGTCCGTAAAAAGCAAGACTGCACTGCTAAACTGGCAAGTGAGATCGCATTGCACCCAATATCCGATCAACGTTTTGATCTGATGATGGAACGATATAAAGCGATAAGGCAGCTTAAGGATTATCAACATATCGATGATCTTACCTTTGCTTCACCGCTCCCCTCTTTCGGTCCGCTATTAAGCTTAAACAAGCTCAATTTAGCGATAGCCCTCAATCAAAATGATGCTAGTGTTTTCATACAGAATCTAGAATCAGAATTAAAATTTTGGCGAATGTTATTAAATCAAGGCGATAGCATTCTCGATAAAATGATTGCCAACGTAGGCTATAGAAATAACCTTGCTGCCACTTCTAATTTCTTATCAACTCAGCCTAATCTGAGTGAACATGACCTTGCGAAGCTGCGTCAATTACTTAGCCCCTTGTCCGTACAGGAACTCGATATCAGTGAGGCTTTTTTATTCGAAGAGAAAGCGTTCTATAACACTTTGCAGAATATCGACGCTGAACAACTTAAAGAAGCACTTGGATTAAGCTCAAGTCCTTCTGCTTGGCTTATCCAACCCAATGCCACCATCAATGACTATCATGAGCTTTTTGTAATAAAAATCCAAGAGCTAGGAAAAATGGACACTCCGCAATTCGCTGCTGCGATAAAAACCAAAAATGGCGAATCATGTTGTTTTCAGGAAATGGAATCCTTGTCATCGCTTTCTTTTAGTTCACTATATAATTTAGGTGGTAAGTCTTTACTTACGGCTACCCTCTTTAACGGCCAAGACTATCTCGCCAGAATCCACGATCTTAATGGGCTAATCGGTTTAGTTGGACTTGAACTAAACCTGCTAACTGATAGATCCTCTACCGAGCGGTGGTTTAAGGAAAACACGACGGTTTTAGGCCACAGTATTCGATTTGACCCAAAAATTGGGACTCTTGAATTTGATTGCTTGGATAGCCACTCTATTTGCAAGCTCAGTTTATGAGCTAGCTTACAATCATTTCCCAGAAGGCGGATAACTTCAACGAACAATAATTCAGGGGTTCAATTTGCTATCCGCTAAACAACTCGATATTCTTAAATAACTACCCAACTTACCATAGTGTTTAATGAATCAACCTCACGACCCTTGGTCAAATAACCAGTCCCAAAATAATCAACCCGAGCCACCGCACTCTGGAAAACCGAATTCCGATGAGCTGACTGGTATGGGTCGTAATATGACCATTATCGCTTCGATAATTGGACTCGCCTTAGCCACTTGGATATTTTCTGGGGTTGAAGAGCGTCATGAAAACCCTAACCACTCGCCAGACTCTTATTCTGCCAACAATCAAACGGTCGTAAAGTTAGAACGCAACCGTTATGGTCATTATGTTACTTCTGGCTACCTAAATGATGAACCCGTCGTTTATATGCTGGATACTGGGGCGACAGTGGTTGCTATTCCGGGTTTACTTGAAAATCGACTTAATTTAAGGCGCGGCCGTGAATATCAAACTCATACCGCCAATGGAACAGGTACCGCTTACGCCACTGAAATAGATTATATTCAAATCGGTGAAATTCGACTTAACAATGTCAGAGCTTCCATTCTTCCGGGAATGGAAGGTGAGCAAATTTTGTTAGGAATGGATGCTCTAAAGCAGCTTGAGTTTAGGCAGAAAGGTCGGGAATTGACTTTGATCCAAGAAATTTAGGTTTCACTTTAGCTTTAGCTTTAGCTTTAGCTTTAGCTTTAGCTTTAGCTTTTAGTCTAACATTTCGACTCAACCGTTGAGTTTGCGTTTCGATCAATTAGCCCAATGGGCAACAGTTTTTTCTGTCGTTAATGCGTCTGGGGACATGTTGTGAAGGAGCTTGATAATGAGAACTTTTTTTCCAAAGGGGACA